>Ga0255183_1000006_pt1 | contig 253263 bp, 252 predicted proteins | sample Atl_UVDOM_RepB_8_FD_183638 | JGI IMG/M metagenome (GOLD analysis project Ga0255183, IMG submission 183638) | Freshwater microbial communities from Altamaha River, Georgia, United States - Atl_UVDOM_RepB_8d | ecosystem: Environmental > Aquatic > Freshwater > River | place: USA: Georgia...
CACCGTCTCCCGCACCGCTTCCCTCAGCAAGATCCGCAAGGTATCCTGGTCCACGGGGCACCTCCTCGTTCCAAGGTGTGCCCCCCTATTAAACACGGACCCTTACACATAAATCCTTACACGACCGTGGCACCTCGATCACGAGCACAGGCTTGCCTTCAAGCTCAACCACCCAAACGCGGCAACTGAGGGAAGGACGCGTCCGGTTTGCGATCAAAGCCTGAATGCGCAAGGGATCTATACCCCCGGCATCCCGGGGACGGGCACCCGTCACCCGGCCATCATCCTCAACGCCAATGAGGACGTAGCCCATCTCTTGTGTAGGGCGGTTGGCCATGCATACGACCGTTTCCACCAGATCGTTTTCGGAGAGTTGCCTTCTCTCTTCCCCTTTGAACTCAAGGGTCAAGGCTTCGCCCCGTGCGATTAGTTCTCGGACTAGCTCCGGAGTCATTGGATCGGTTGCCCTCCTCTGGTGCCATTGGATTAGCTGCTCTCCGCCGCCTTCTTCCAGTCGTTGACCACGTAGCGCACCACGTCCACCACCTCTTTGGGCGCAAGCTTGGCCGCCGGGTTTTGTACCCGGTGGAGCACCGGGCGGGTGGCGGCGTGCTCCACGATGTAGAGCCAGTAGTCCTCCCCCAGGCGCTGAGCCATCACCCACTCGTTGGGGGTCAGGGCCACGGGGCCCGTGGCGGCCCGCGCCTTGACCTCAATGTAGCGAACGGCGCCTTCAGGGGACACGGAACGGATATCGTAGCCCAGGTTCTCGCGGGAAACGTCCTCGGGCGTCCACCCCGCCTCCCGCTCGTACCGCAGGGCCACCTCCATGCCGATGGCCTCCACCTCGGGGTCAGGGCGCATGGCCGCCTCCCCCTTGACAAGGGGCACCACCCGGGCCACCCCGAGAACCCGAGGGGCGGCCGCGGTGAGGCTAAGCTCCCGCCGAATCGCCTCCTCCAGCCTCTTCTTGCGGGCCTCCAGCTCCTCCTTCCGCCGCCTTTCGTTCTGGAGGGTGGCCTCGGGGATGTTCTCCCCCTGGGCCCGCCGGGTCTCGTACTCCAAAAGCTTGGCCTCGGAGTCCAGGAGCATCTGCTCCAAGGAGCGCAGGCCGTAGCGGCGCTTGACCTCGGCGTCCCGTTCCCGCCAGGCCAAAAGCTCCTGGCGGTAGGGCTCGAGGGCCTGCTCTATGGCGAAGCCCACCACCCTCCCCTCGTCCAGAAGGCCGCCGTCAAAGGAGGCCTCCCCGGGGGAAAGGGGCTTCAGGTCCCAAAGGACCGAAGGGTGAACGAGGCGGAGTTCCCCCGCTTCAGACTGGTAGACGGCAAAGAGGCGCTTGCCCGCCACCTGGTTTTGCCCGTCGCGGACCTCCACCTCCAAAAACCAGAGGAAGCCCTCGAGTTTCCCGTCGGGGTCGGCGAAGAGTGCCCCGCGCCTCAGCTCCCCTTCGGACCGGGAAAGAAGCCGCTCAATGATGGCCTCCAGAAGGGGATGCCCGGGGGCCACGAGGACCGCCTGATGCCTCCGGGCCAGCTCCTTGGAGAAGGCCAGCTTCCGGTACTCGGGGAAGACCTCGCCGTAGCGGTCCTTGAACTCCCGGGAAAGGTCCCGCAGCTCATGGGGAACGCGGGGGACGCGCCATAAGCCGTCCCCGCGCCGCTCCAGGGGCACGCCCAAGAACCTGCAGGCCCGCTCAAAGAAGCGCTCAATGTACTCCGGCACCAGGCGGTTCTCCCGGGCCCTCCGCTCCTCTCCCAGGACCTGGGTGAGGTCAATGTGGCGCACCGCCAGGGCCTCGAGGGCCGCCTCCCGCACCCGCCGGACCGCCTCCTGGTCGGGCACGGCCTCAATCTCGCAGACGATCTCGTCCAGGGTGCGCCGGTTGGCGATAGCCTCCACGATGAGTTCCTTCAGGCTCTTTCCCGGGAGCACCTCCCCCACCACGTCAAAGACCCGGTCGCTCCCCAGGGCCTCCTGGATCTCCCTGAGCTTGCGGAAGAGGGCCTCGAGGACCTTCCCCTCCCGGGTGTCCAGCGCCACCAGGTTGTAGATGTGCACTTCCTTGGTCTGGCCGTAGCGGTGGACCCGCCCCATCCGCTGCTCCAGGCGGTTGGGGTTCCAGGGAATGTCGTAGTTGACCATGAGGGAGCAGAACTGGAGGTTGATGCCTTCCCCGCCCGCCTCGGTGGACACCATCACCTGGGCCCGCTCGCGGAACTCGTGCTCGGCCCGGATGCGGGCGTCCAGGTCCATCCCCCCGTGGAGGGACACCACGGAGTACCCCCACCCCCGAAGCTTCTCCACGAGGTACTCCAGGGTTTCCCGGGACTCGGTGAAGATGAGGAGCTTTTCGCCCGTCTGCTGGAGCCTTTCGTCCTCCATCACCTCCCGGAGCTTGCGGAGCTTGGTTTCAATCTCCAGCCGCTCGGCCCGCCGGGCCAAGGCAATGAGCTCGTCCAGCTGGGCGATCTCGCGCTCCAGCTCCTCCCGGGTCTCGGCGGCGGTGAGTTGCGCCACCAGATCCTCTTCCCGCTTGAGGCGTTCCCATTCCTCCAGGTCCTCCAGGGCCTCCTCGTCTACCTCGCCCCGCTCCGCAAGCCACCGGCCCACCTCCAAAAGCTGGGCAAGCCGCTCCCGGCGCCTTTCCAGCGAGCGGCGCACGGCCCGCACGCTCGAGGCCAGCCTCCGCTGCAGGATGAGGAGCGCGAAGGCCACGTTCCGCTTCTCCCTGGCCAGGGCCTTGTTGTAGGAGGCTTCCACGTAGCTCGTGACGGCGTTGTAGAGGAGCTTCTCCTCGTCGCTCAGGTAGTAGGTCACCGTAAAGACCTTGCGGGGTGGGAAAAGGCGCCTCCCCTCAAAGTCCTTGAGGTCTTCCTTGAGCCTGCGCAGGAAAAGGGGGTTGTCCTTCCGGGCGATGGACTCGAGGAGGAGCTCCCGGGAGGCGAAGAAACCGGGCTCCAAGAGGTCCAGAAAGAGGCGGAAGTTCTCCGGGTCACCCCGGTGGGGCGTGGCCGTGAGGAAGAGGAGAAACTGGCTGGTGCGGGAGAGGAGCTCCCCAAGACGGTAGCGCTCTGTCTTGTGGGTCTTCTCCCCGTAGCGGTAGGCGGTCATCTTGTGGGCCTCGTCCACGATCACCAGGTCCCAATCGGCCTCGGCCAAGGAGGCGAGCACCTCGTCCCGCTTAGCGAAGTCCATGGAGGTGATCACCTGGGGATGTTCCCGCCAGACGTTGCGGCCCCAGTTGGCCTCCACCATCCCCCGGTCCACCACCAGGAAGGTCTCGGCGAAGCGCTCCTTCATCTCCCGCCGCCACTGGTCCTTGAGGTGGCCGGGCACCACGATCAGGGTGCGCTGGACCAGGCCCCTGTACTTCAGCTCCTTGAGAAGCAACCCGGCCATGATGGTCTTGCCCGCCCCCGGATCGTCGGCTAGCAGAAAGCGCACCCTGGGGTTCCGGAGGATGTAGAAGTAGACCGCCTCGATCTGGTGGGGTAGCGGGTCAATCTGGGAGACGTTCACGGCGAAAAGGGGGTCAAACTGCTGGGCGAAGCGGATGCGGTGCCCCTCCACCGCCAGGAAGAAGGCCTCGGGCGCTCCCCCAAAGTCCCGACCTCCGCTCGCCCGGAACCGCCGTAGGCTTCCCAAGTCCTGGATGGAGAGGACGCGGTCGTAGTACCCCTGGGTTCTCGTGCCCACGGCCTCGAGGCGGAAGAGGTCGCCCCACACCTGGATCTGGATAACCCGGACGGGCTCGGGGAAGCAATCGCCCTCGAGGACGTCCCCGGGGCGAAGGTCTTTCGGGTCTAAACCGAAGCCCATTGTGCCCATCTCCCCTGAAGGGAAGTATATCCACCCTCGCCTCCAGATCCGGCCGCAAATGACCAAGGACTCAAAAACCCCACCCGATCTGGCGGAAACCGAATGGAAATGCCAAGTTTCTAAAATAACCGCGCTTACGGCACCGGTTGCTAGGGTCAGGGTATGAACGAGAACGAGGGAAATCGGCCTCGGCTCTTGACGGTAGCGGAGTTTCGGCAGCTCGTTGGGGAGAAGCTCGTCGGGAGAGACCTCGCCTACGCATTGGCGAGGCGGCACGGCGTGCGGCTGGGCAAGCGCCTCCTCATCCCCATGCGCGTGGCCCAGGCCATCCTGGAGGGGCGGTTGGAGGAGCTCACGGACCAGACCCCCCGTAGAAACGGGGGGCGGTAGGAGGGCACCGTGCGCGGGAGGTTCCCTCAACACACACCCTACCAGCTGGCCCGGGCCTATGCCGTGTACGCCTGGATGAGGAGGTGGGCATGACCTTCCAAGACCTCCTCAAGCGGGTGGAAGGGGCCAAGCCGGAAACCCTCCCCGCCCTCCTCCCCGAGCTCTTCAGGGGCATCTACGAGGGGGGGCTTTTGGACTCCGAGGTGGAAGCCCTCTTCCTGACCCTCAAGAAGAAGACCGGGGTGAGCGTAGGGGCCCTCCGGAAGGACTGGGCCCGCTACCGGGCCACGCGGGACGCTCAGGCCCGGGAGGAGGAAGCGCCCCCCATCACCCCCGAAGCCCGGGAGGCCGCCCGGGAGCTCTCCGAGGACCCCGCCCTCCTTCACCGGGCCATCCGGACCATTGGGGAGCTCGGGGTGGTGGGGGAGGAGGAGAACAGGGGGCTTCTCTACCTGGCCCTACTTTCCGCCAGGACGGAAGCCCCCATCAGCGTCTTGGTCAAGGGGCGTTCCTCCTCGGGGAAGTCTTTCCTGGTGAAGCAGACCCTGGCCCTCATCCCCCCCAGGGGCTACTACGAGCTTTCCAGCATGAGCGCCAAGGCGTTGGTGTACGCGGATTTGGACTTCCGGCACCGCCACCTGGTGCTCTACGAGGAGGACGGGCTGAGCTCGGAGGAGGTCTTGTACCTGGTGCGCACCCTCCTCTCGGAAGGGCAAATCCGCTACCTGACCGTGGAGAAAACCCCCCAGGGGCGCATGGCCGCCCGGGAAATCGTCCGCCCCGGCCCCACCGGGCTCATCACCACGCTCACCAAGGGGCTCACCAAGGAGGACAACGAAACCCGCACCTTCTCCCTCTACATGGACGACAGCAAGGGCCACACCCTCCGGGTGGTCCAGGCCCTGGCGGAACGGGAGGCCAGGGGGGCCCTTCCCGAGGTGGACCCTACCCCCTGGCACGCTCTCTACGAGCTCCTTCCTCAGAAGGAGGTGGTGGTCCCTTACGCCCCGGCCATCGCCCGGCTTCTGGAGGCCCAGGACCTCCCCGAGGACCTGACCCGGCTTCGGAGGGACTTTGGCCGCTTCCTCACCCTGGTCAAGGTGGTGGCCCTCCTCCACCACGCCCGGAGGGAGGAGCGGGAGGGGCGTTTGGTGGCCGCCCTGGAGGACTACGCCCTGGCCTACCACTTGGCCGCGCGTCCCATGGCCCGGAGCGTCCACACCGTGAGCCCGCAGGCCCTGGCCCTGGCCGTGGCCGTGCGGGAGGTGCACGAGGCCAAGGTGGAGGAGGCCGCCGGGAAGAACATCCCCGAGGGAAGTGTGGCCGTCTATGTGAAGGACCTGGCCCGGCACCTGCGCTGGGCCAAGCGCACGGTGCAGAAGTGGGTGGACCAGGCCGAGGCCGCCGGGCTAGTGGACGTGCAGAGGGACGGAAACCGCCTGGCCATCCGCCCCGTGGAGGGGGCCCCCTTAGAGGAGGCCGCCTTCCGGCTCCTCCCCGAGCCCGAGCGGTTGGCCCGGGAGCTGGGGGAGGGGGGAAGCTACGTGCACCCCCTCACCGGGGAAACGTGCGTGCTCTTTCTCCCCCAAACCGCGTGCGCGTTCCCCTCAAAAACCGAGGAAAACGCCCTCCAGTACGAGGAAAACCAACGCGCACGCCATGCGCACGACCGCGCACGCCCCCCCGAGGAACGCCCTTCTGGAGAGGAAAAACCCCGTGCGCGTTCGGAAGTGGCTTCCCCATCGCAAGGACCGGAAGAACGCGCACGCGCCCTGGCGGAGGTGGCCCAAGGGCTTGGGGGGCGCGTCTTTCGCATCACCGCCCCCCGCCCCCGGCCCGAGGAAGACGAGGTGGAGGTGGAGCTGTGAGCCCATGGCGGAAGCTCATCACCCTGGCCCCGGCCTTGGCCGCCAAGGTGCGCGCCATGCGCCCGCCCAAGCTCCGGGTGGTGGCCGATGGCCGGGTGCTCTACTGGGCCCTGGCCCTCCCCTCGGAGGAGGACCTGGAGGCCCACGCCGCCTGGCCCGGGCAGAACGCCCCGAGCCTCGAGGCCTGGCTGGTGGAGCGGCTGGCCTTCCTGGAGGAGGCCTGGCCGGAAGTGAAGGAGGTGGAGCTTCTGGGGCTTTGGGCCGGAAACCCGCCCCGGCTTGAGCCCATCGCCCGGGCCCGGGTGAAGCGGCGTGAGGAGGTGGGGGCGTGAGGCGCGTGCGCGTTTTCCCGGGAACGCCGTCCTGGACGGGAGGGAGAACGCGCACGCACCCTGTGCCGTCCAGGACGGCACTCCTTTCCCATGCGTGCGCATCCGTGCGCATAGCGTGCGCGATGGTTTTGCCCGTGCAGGACGCGGTAAACCCCCCGTTAGGAGGGGAACGCGCACGCGCTTTCGGGGAGATAGCGCACGCACACCTGGGAGGGCAATTTTTGCGAAGGCGAACGAGGGGCAAAACGAAGATCCCCCGGGGGTAACCCCGGGGGCCTTTTGCCATGACCGTTCTCCACGCCGCTGGTGCGGTTAGCTCCACTCGCTCACGCAGTCAACTCTCACGCTACCTCTGTGCATCTCCCCCTTTCACGCGCGCCCGCCCAGCGGTTTCCCCCTGTACGGCCGGAGGAACGCCGTGGCTGGTCCCGTGGGCCGGACCGCGCCCTCCCGTACGGCCGGGAGCACGCCGTGGCTGGCCGTATGGCCGGCCTCCGCCGCCACGGTTAGACCCGTGGCCGCCACGCTCCCCCCTGTGGCCAGGATCCACCTCCTCCCGGAGGCTTCCCCCGGTGGGGGTAAGCGCCTGTGGTCGTGATCGTCAACGTCCCCTCGGGTACTCCACCTTCCCCTCGGGATCCCTCTCCCGGTTGTCGGGGCGGGAAAACCCCGCCCCCAAGTGGTGCCGAGGTCCATCTGCCGGTCCGGACTTTCGGCGTATAACGTATGCGCATCGTCCCCCAACCCACACCGCAGGGTGGACGCACCCCCACGGGAGCAGGCGGGGTTTAGCCTACTGATCCGGTCTCCCAGCCCGGTTCGGACGGGTTTTCGTTGGGCCCTCCCCGTTCCAGGGTACGGCTGTCCTACTCCCCCGCCCTACCAGAGCGCCCAGGTTAGTGGGGTGGCGGCCCCCTGGGCCCCCGGCCCGGGCCTTCCCGCGTTCGGCCGTGTGGGCACCTCTGGTCGTCCCAGAGGTGGCGGTTTATCCCCTTTACCGCGACACGCGCACCTGACCGAGGCAAGCCTCGGTAGCCCGTTCCCTACGAGGTTGCGGAGCTCGGGTAGGGCATGCGGTACGCGAGCGCGGGCGCCTAGGGTTCCTGCCTCGCCGATGGGAGGGCGGGTTGCCCCGCTACCCCTCCCACTTACACGCCGAGCTATCGGCTACCCCCCGGTTTCTCCCGCCTCCCAGCCGAAGCCAGGAGGGGGGTCCCCCAGGGTGGTTCCGAGCCCCCTCACGGAGGCCCATGCCGTGGCGTGCGGCGCCGTGTGCAGAGGGTACAGCTACCCGGTCGCCCGGGCGGACTCCCCCCTGCCCACGGGTGGGGTTTTCACCCACTCCCAACACGGCCAGCCGCCGGGTTTCCGGGGCCTACGCCCCCCCCGGCGACCCTTCCCGCGTCGCCCTTCCTCCAAACCCCCGATCCCTCGGGGTTGTCGCATTGGGATAGACCCGGACGTCTCTATCGCCCGGAGCCCCCCGTTGAGTGCCGCGCCAGCCCCCATTTCTGGAGGCACGCGGCTTCCCCGGCCACCGCCACCTGCCGCCACAGGCGTCGGCTTTCGGGCCCCGGCACCACCCGGGTTCGGGCCAGCCCAATGGTAGGGGGGAGGGCGCCGAAGGCGAAAAAACTGCCCGGCGGGTACGCAACCTCATTTGGTTTGACTAACCGCCTAAAAACCGCCCGAAACTGCGTGCATGGGGCCTTTTTTTTATTTTCAACCCCCCCACGACCGGGGTGGCACCCTGGCCACATGACCAGGGATCCGGCCGACTACCCCCTCCTCAGAGGCCAGACGGCCCTCCTGGCCCAGGCCCTGCGCCTGGTGAGCCGGGACGGGTACCGGTACTGGCAGGTCCAGACCGCCCCCACGGACCGCATCCTGGCGGCCGTACGGCGGATCGACGAACTCCACGCCGTTCACCTCGACCGGGCCGCCCGGGCGGTGAGGCGCCGCGCCCGCCTCCCCGTGGCCCAGCTCCTCCTGGCCCCGGTGAGCGTGATGCGGCCAGAGGCCCCCCCTCCCACCTGGCCCATGCTCATCGTGGCCACCGCCCCCCTCCCCGGTGAGGAGATGCGGCGGGTGGACCTCAGCGCCAACCCGCGCGCGCCCCTCTACTGGGTGGCCTGGCGGGAGGGGGAGTGGAAGCCCACCTATGTCCTAAAACGGGATCAAAGGGGGCGGTGGACCTGGTTCCTGGAGGACGGCTTCTACCGGGCCCTCCTGGAGGAGGCCCTGGCCTACGCCGCCGAGGGGGACTGGAGGGCCCTCGTGGGCCACATGAAGACCCTGGGGAACCTGCCCATGTTCAGCGGGGTGTGGAGCCAGATCCAGGAGGTTCGCGCGCGTGTGCAGCGGCTCTGGGGGGACCGGCACCTCAGGGACCCCTCGGGCCAGTGGAAGGCCCCGCCGTGGCGGAAGGTCGTGGAGGAGTGGCCCAAGGCCCCCCTCTCCCCCATCGGGATGCGCCTCTACCCCGAGGAGCCCCCGAGAACCCTCGGGGAGTGGTGGGAGATGCACCGGAGGGGAGCATGAACGAGCGTGACCTGATCCGCCACCTGGCCCACGTGGCCCACCGCTACGCCGAGATCGTGGTGGAGGGAGCTGAGCGCCACCCCCACCTGGGGCCTCTTCTCGAGGCCCTTTCCGCCGCCACGGGGGAGGAGGATCCCAGGAGCCTCCCCCCCGAGGCCTGGGAGGAGGCCCTCTGGGGCCTCCTGGTCGAGGCCATCGCCGACCGCCTCGTGGACGGTTGGGACCGGTACGGGGCCCCCAGCGCGGCCCGGGATCCCGAGGGGGAGGGGTACGTGGCCAGCGCCGAGGGGCCAGGAGAGCCCATCGTGGTTCGGGCCTCCACGAAGCGAGAGGCCTACCGGGAGGCCAGGAAGGCGTGGGTGCGGCGGCTTCTCGAGTAGGCTGGGCCCGTGCCCTGGGAGCACTATCTCCTGCCCCTCTTGGACTACCGGATCCGCGTGGAGTGGAACGTGGAGCGGGGAAGGCTCCTTTCCTGGGCGGTACAGCTGGAATGGCTGGACCCTGAGGAAGGGCGCTTCGTCTGGGTGGCCCGGTACGACACCGCAGGAGGCCTCCCACACCGGGACCGGAACCGCATCGCCCGTCATGAGCCCATGCCCCACCTTTCCCCCACCTCCGGGGGAGACCTCAACCGTGCCCGGGACGACCTCCTTGCCCGGGCCTGGGAGTACATTGAGGCCTACAAGGCCGCGAAGGCCGAGGGGAGGGAGGCATGGTGAGGAACCCCATGGAGCTCAGGATCGGCCGTCTGCACGGCCTCTTCGTGGAGCACCTCCTGCGGGATCCCGGGTTGCGGGAGGCCCTTCCCCACCCCTTTGTCCTGGTGGCTCTGGACCCATCGGACCCCGAGCTGATGGCCTACGCCCTGGAGGCGGCTAAGCGGAGCGCGGGGGAAGGCCCCATGGTCTACGCCCTTTTCCAGGGTGAGGAGCTTCGGCTGATCATCGCCCCGGAGGGGCCCATCCTCCCCGCCCGGGCGGCCTAGGCCCCCGCTTTCTCCCAGACGGGAAGGGCCTCCAGCAGGAGGCGAGAGAGGGACTTCGGATCGGAGAGGCGGTGGCTAGCGTCCAGGATTTCAATCCCCAGGAGCCTTCCCTCCCTGTCCCAGTTCAGGGCCACCCCCCGGGGCCACCTCCTCCACGGTGGCGGGGCCTCCCCGAAGGCGATGTAAAGGGCGTCGGCTTCTGGTTCCACTCCCCCGCGAGCGGTGAGCGCTCACCCTGAGCGCCTGTAGGGTAGGCTTAGGGCCCGGCCCCTAGGGCGCTATACTTGTATAGCAATGGTGGTCGTCCGCCTGCCCAAGGAGATCGAAGAACGCCTCACGGCCCTTGCCCGGAAGACGGGGCGCAGCAAGAGCTATTACGTCCGCCAGGCCCTCTTGGAGTACCTGGACGACCTGGAGGACTACTACCTGGCGGTGGAGCGCCTGGAAGAGCGCCTCCCCGGCATCCCCCTGGACGAGGTGGAGCGCCGCCTTGGGCTATCGGATTGAGTTCGACCCCCGGGCGGAGAAGGAGCTGGAGAAGCTGGACCGCGAGGTGGCCCGCCGCATCCTGCGCTTTCTTCGGGAGCGGGTGGCTACCCTGGAAGACCCCCGCAGCCTCGGGGAGCCCTTGCGCGGGCCGGAGCTGGGGAGGTTTTGGAAGTACCGGGTGGGGGACTACCGCCTGATCTGCCACATCCAAGACCGGGAAGCGACGGTCCTGGTCCTGCGGGTGGGCCACCGCCGGGACGTCTACCGCTAGGGACCCCCGGGGGGTGAGCGCCCGCTCAGCGCCCGGGGTGAGCGGTGAGCGCTCACCCTGAGCGCCTGGGTAGACTGGGGTCGTGGAGCACCCGGAAGGGGAAGACCCGACCCTCCTGCCCCCGGCCTTGGCCGCCCGGGCCCTGGGGGTCTCCCCGGCCACCCTCCGGCGCTACGCCGCCCTGTGGGAGCGGTTGGTAGGTCCCCTGCCCCGGGATCCCCGGGGGGGACGGCTCTGGCCCAAGGAGGCCCTGGCCCGCCTCCGGGCGGCCCGGGAGGCCCACCTGCGGGAAGGCCTCCCCCTGGAGGAGGCCCTGGCCCGGGTCCAGGGAGACTTCCCGGCCCTCGCCCTCCCCTCCGAGGGGGAGGCCCTGGCCCTCCTCCGGGCCCTGGCCGAGCGGCTGGAGCGGGTGGAGGGGGAGCTAAGGGCCCTGCGGGAGGAGAACGCCCGCCTCCGGGAGGCCCTGAAGGCCCTGGAGCCCCCGCGGAGGCGGCCCTGGTGGCGGTTCTGGGGGCATTGACCTGGGGACTACCGCTTGGTCCCGGGGCTTGTCGCTAGAATGGGGGGCATGAATGAAACAGACCTCGGCCGGGTTAACCGCCGAGGCCTCTCCTCCCCAGGAGGCCTCCATCCTAACCCGGCCGGGGGGAAGGAGGCAAGAGATGGAGCACCACACCCGGCCGGAAGCGCAAATCCCGGACACCCTCGCTAAAATCGCAGGACTCTTCCAGATAAACCCCGACCTGGGGGAGGTGGTTCTTCGCGCCTACGCCGCCCTGCGCGGCCTCTCCCCGGAGGCCCTCCGCGCCCACCTCCTGGCCCCTCCCCTCCGCCCGGAGCGGGCCCGGGAGGCCTTCCAGCGGCCCTACCTCGCCCACTTCGCCCAGACTCTCCCCCGCTACCCCTACGCCACGGACGACCCCAAGGAGGGGGTGCGCATCTACAAGCGGGAGAACGCCCTGAAGCGGGTCCACGTCCAGGTGGGCCACTACCCCCACGCCGTCTTGCGGCTGGTGGTGGACGTGGACCTCCCCTGGCCCCAGGTGGAGGAGCGGATCCACGCCCTCCCCCCCTCCCTGGTCCTGGTCAACCCGAGATCGGGCCACTTCCACGCCTGGTACGAGCTGGACCCCATCCCCCTCACGCCCCCGCCCGGGCGGGAGGGGAGCCTGAAGGGGGCCCTGGCCCTTCTCGCGGAGGTGGAGGCCCTGCTGGAGGCCTACTACGGGGCGGACCCGGGCTACAACGGTCTCCTCTCCCGAAACCCCTTCCTCCACCCCCCGGAGTGGACCTGGGGCGGGGGGAAGCGGTGGAGCCTGCGGGACCTCCACCGGGAGCTCCGGGGGCTCCTTCCCTCCGGGACCCGGAGGCGGGTGGACCCGGGCCTGGCCTCCTACGGGCGGAACAACGCCCTGTTTGACCGCCTGCGGGCGGAGGCCTACGCCCACGTGGCCCTCTTCCGGGGCGTCCCCGGGGGGGAGGAGGCCTTCCGGGCCTGGGTGGAGCAGAGGGCCCACGCCCTGAACCAGTCCCTCTTCCGGGACCACCCCAAGGGGCCCCTTGACCCCCGGGAGGTCCACCACACGGCGAAGAGCGTGGCCAAGTGGACCTACCGGAACTACCGGGGGGCGAGGGTCTACCCGGTCTCCTCCACGGGGAGGCCGGACCGGAGCCGCCTCTCTCCCCAGGCCCGGGCCCTGATCCCGCCCCTCCAGGGCCAGGAGCTCCAGGAGGCGGTGCGGGAGGGCGGAAGGCGGCGCGGATCCCGGCGCAGGCAGGAGGCCGAGGAGAAGCTCACGGAGGCCCTGAAGCGCCTCCAGGCCCGGGGGGAGCGGGTCACGGCCAGGGCCCTGGCCCGGGAGGCGGGGGTCAAGCCCCATACCGCCTCCAAGTGGTTGAAGAGGATGCGGGAGTAGCGTCCAGGACGGCACAAACCCCAAAAATGTGCCCCAAGCTGGTGGCTATCAGGGTATACAGGCGGGGGTGCGGGGGTGCAACCCCCGCCAGCCCCGAAGGGGCTGTATTGGAGAACCTAGAGAGTCTCCTTAGCGTAGTTGACGGCTAAAGTCCCCCTTCTTTTTCCTGGAAGCCGCAAAAATTTTGTTTTTCTTGGGGTAGACACCTTGAGATCCGAGAGAAAGTGAGATAACTCACATATTTACCCCGCCCGCACGCAATTTTCATCGTCCAGGACGGCAAAAACACTGATTTTCCCCCTCGAGGACCGCCCCTAAAACGGCTTTTAAGGCGGGGGGTGGGCGGGGGGCACCAATCCCACCCCTCCCCCCGCCCCCCGGCCTTCTAGGGGCCTTAGGACGGGTGAGAGGGTCCTTCTGGGGGCAGGGTCCGGAGCCCGCTCTGGCCCGGGGGCTGGACCGGCCCTCGGGCGCTCAAGCGTAGACAGGGAGAACCCCTCCATAGCCGGCCTGGGTTACGGGGCGCTCACCAGAGCCTTGGCGCGCTTCTTCGAGGAAAAAAGTTCTTCCTGAAGCCCCGGGTGCCCCGCCCTCTAGGCGGCCCTGGGGGCTACCTCAACCTCCTTCCCCAGCAGGAGTAGGCGGATGGGCCTGCCCTGGAGGAAGAGGGCGTAGACGGAGGGCCAGCCTTCGGGGTTGGGAGCCTCCATGGCCCAGGCCAGGGCTTGGGCCGCCACCTCGGGCTCGTCCAGGGGAAGGAGGACCAGGCGGTAGGTGGGGGGAAGCTCCCGGAGGAGGTCCGCCTCCAGGAGGTATTGCATCAGGACCCCGTCCAGCTCCGCCAGCCTTTCTGCAGGGTTCACCATCCTTCCCTCCCTTGGGCCTTTGCGGCCCGGTAAGCCTCAATGTACTCCTCGGCCTTCAAGGAGAGCTCCCTCTCCGCCACCCTCGCTGCCTCGCCGGGGTCCTCAGGAAGGTCCACGGGCTCATGGGAGGCGATGCGGGAAGCCCACCGGAAGAACGGCTTCTTGGACGAACTGGCAAAGCGGTGGGACCGACTGATTGAGAAGTCGCCCCCGGTCCCCTCTCCCCAGGGGCTTTCTCCCCAGTCCCTGGGCGGGGATCCCAAGCCCCTGGACCTCGCCACGGAGTTCTTCCGGGACCAGGTGAGCCCACAGGCCACCCTTCCGGGACAGTGCCTCTCCTGGTTCCTGTGGGCGTGCACCGCCTACCGGAACGCGGGGTACGTGTCTTTTACCGCCAGCACGAACACTTTGCCAGGCGACTTCGGGAACCAGCAAAACATTTCGTACCCTTGGTATTGGAGAGGAACTCCTAAGCAGGTCTACACCAACCCCCTCAACGCCCCTTCCAGAGCGACCCCAACAACACCTGGGGAGCCTGGGACCTGATCCAGGCGTACGCTTGGGACATGGGCCAAAACCACGCCATCGGTTGCGGCCCGGTATCCGTGCTCCGGATCTTGGAAGTCTACCGCCAGCGGGGCCTGGAGGGGATTCCCTGGGACATCACCCTGAGGCTCCCCAAGGACGACCTCAGCTTCTCGGGGTACTCCGTCACGGTGCCGGGGAGCGCAAGGATCCCCTCAGGTCTTCCCCAGTGGGCCCAGCTGGCCCTCTGGCCGGTGAAACTCACCACCCAGAACGGGAAGAACATCTACAACGCCTGGATCTCCCAGGCCCTGAACGGCAAGCAGGCTGGACTGGACCAGGCGGTCCTGCCCAAGGACTACGCCCCGGGGGCTAACCGCTGGCTGGCGGACAACGGCCTGCCGGTGCGGGTGACGGGGGCCTACCTGCGCGACTTCGACGCCTCCTTCCTCCTGAACCCCTACATCCCCATCACCGGCCCCATCGCCTGGGTGAGCTACACCCAGTACACCTGGACCACCAACGGGCTGCTCAAGGACACCATCGGGAATAGGGATCTTCCGGCGGTGGTTCTCTACGACAGCGCACAGATACGTAGCGGGTCGTCCTACTACCTCCACTACGCCCCGGCCTACCGCTACCGGGTGGTGGAGTACTGGGACTGGTCCGCCAACTTCGCCACGGTGGACAACGGGAAGGAGGGTCTTTCCCCCCGTCCTTTTGGTCCCATTGAGATTTACCTCAGCGACTACTACGATCTCTCCAACGGGGTGTGGCGCATCAGCCGCTAGGGGGTGGTGAAGGGTGCGTAAGCTCGTCGGCCTTGGCCTGCTGGCGTCGCTGGCGGTGCTGTTTTCGGCCTGTGGTGAATGGGTCTTTGTTCTTACTCCCATAGATCTTCATGTGTTGTACTACCCCCAGAATCCCAGCCTCTGCCCCGGAGGAGCGGGAGCGGTGAGCACCAACAACCCAGGGTTCTACAGCCTGCCCCTGAAGCCCACCACCTCCCCTCCCACGCCCCCGGGACCGGGGGAGATCATTCCTTTTCCGACTCCTAGTTATGGGCCCGTCACGCTGCTACCTTTCTACACGAGCGACCGCCCAGAGAAGTACGACCTGACCTTCTACTGCAACGCCGGGGAGGGCCGCCACCTGACCACCCCCGGCCCCCGCTGGCCGCCACGGGACTACTTCGTCGACAATCAGAAGACCCCCGTCCTCGTGGTGGTGGAGGACGGCGGCCAGCCCGGGTACCTGCGCTGGTACTGGGCGTACCGATGAATAAAGGCCTTTAGCTCCGAGGCGGTGGTTCTGACAGGGTGCCCAGCTCCGCTCTCCCTACGGCGGAGGTGGTGGAGGCCAGGCCCCTGGAGGGCCTCAAGCTCTGGCTTCGCTTCTCGGACGGGAAGGAGGGGGTGGTGGACCTCTCGGCCCTGGAGCTTCCCGTTCGGGCCCTGGACGGGGCTCCCCCTAAATGGGCGGTTGACTACCCCAGGCCCGCGCTTGATGCCCAGGGACATGTATGAAGGCAAGGGATTGAAGGTGCTGGTCATCGTGGAAGACCCCAACGAGGCGGGCTACCTGAAGTGGTACTGGAGCTTCCTCCCGTGAACCCAAGCGATCAGGCGCACCGAGCGCCCTTTAGGTCCTAAGGCCCTGCCCTGGCGGGGCTACTCCCTTTCGCTCCGGCCCCAGGGACCTTAGGGCGGGCCAGGGGCCCCTTCCCTTGGGCGGGCCGGACCCCGGCCGACGGCGTGCCCGGCCCGCCCTCGAGGGGGGCTCCTTCGTGAAGGCGAACTTTCGCGCAAAAACTAGGCCAAACTGCCCCCCTAGACCGCATAGGCTTGCCGGGGATCCCGGGATGACCTGCGGGTTTTATGCAACCTAACCCCCGGGGATCTCGGGGATAGGGGCAGGCATGGACTTGCAAACCCCCTCCCGGCCCCTAGGGGCAAAACGAAGATCCCCCGGGGGTAACCCCCGGGGGCCTTTTGCCATGACCGTTCTCCACGCCGCTGGTGCGGTTAGCTCCACTCGCTCACGCAGTCAACTCTCGCTCTCACGCAGTCAACTCTCGTGCATCTCCTCCTTTCACGCGCGCCCGCCCAGCGGTTTCCCCCTGTACGGCCGGAGGAACGCCGTGGCTGGTCCCGTGGGCCGGACCGCGCCCTCCCGTACGGCCGGGAGCACGCCGTGGCTGGCCGTTTGGCCGGCCTCCGCCGCCACGGTTAGGCCCGTGGCCGCCACGCCCGCCTCCCGTCAGGATCCGCCCCCTCCCGGAGGGCTCCCCTGGGGGAGGACAAGCGCCAGTAGTTGTCCACGCTCAAACCCTCGGGTACTACCAACTTCCCCTCGGGCCTCCCAAAACCCGGTTGTCGGGGCGGGAAAACCCCGCCCCCAAGTGGCGCTGAGGTCCTGATCCGGTCCAGGCTTTCGGTACAGAGCGCCTTCACGTCGCCGCGTGGGACACCGCCGGGTGAGGACGACCCCGAACGCTAGCCCCGCGCGTGACCTACTCGCCTGGTCTCCCCCTCCAGCACGGGCACTTATCGCGCCAGCCCCTCGGGATCTTCCCCCTACGAGCCGGCGTTTCGTCACCCTACGGCTTCTCCCGTCATCCGGGCCCCCACCCGTCAGGGAGCTGCCGCCTGGAGGTTCCCCCGTTAGTCTGCCCCTACAACCCGGCCCGCCTGACCAGCGGCCCAGCGCGGTTTCCGAAAACCGGATCCCCCCACCCTACGAGGTTCCAGAGCTCGGTTAGGGGGGCCCGCGCCGGGCGTGGCGTCCATCGGCACCGGTACTTCCCCGTAGGGGGTTTCTCACCCCCATTTCGGACGCGAGCTATGCGCGGCCAGGGGTTTCCGCTTCCGCTTCCCCCCCTGTGCCACCGCCTCCCTCGGCGGCCTGGGGCCTTACGGCCCAGCCGGTCGTGCGGCCGCACGACCGACACCCGGCGTCTCGCCGCCGGCCTCAGCGCTGCGCCAGCGGGGCACCGGCAGGTGGGTTCCGATTTCCCCACCCACCGGCGGCGGGGTAGGCTACGCCCTCTGGGGCTACGCCCTCTCCCCACTTTCGGGGCAGACAGCCGGGCCATTTCAGGCCCGACCTGTCCGGGTCGCCCGTCCTCCTACAGATCCCCGATCCCTCGGGGTTTGGATTGCGATAGACCGCAGGCCTCTCAGCCTGCAGGCCCCGCGTTGAGTGCCGCGCCAGCGCCCATTTCCGGACGCACGCGGCTTCCCCGGCAACGACAGCGGTGTGGGGGCACCGCCGCCGCTTCCAGGACCCCAGGCGCCACCCCGGGTTCAGGCCGTCCCAATGTTAGGGGAGGGGGGGAGGTGGCAAAAAAAACTGCCGCCGCCCCCCTGGGCCGCCCCCCTGGAACCTCATTTGGTTTGACTAACCGCCTAAAAACCGCCCGAAACTGCGTGCATTCGTGCGGCCTTTTTAATTTTCAACCCCCCCACGACCGGGGTGGCACCCTGGCCACATGACCAGGGATCCGGCCGACTACCCCCTCCTCAGAGGCCAGACGGCCCTCCTGGCCCAGGCCCTGCGCCTGGTGAGCCGGGACGGGTACCGGTACTGGCAGGTCCAGACCGCCCCCACGGACCGCATCCTGGCGGCCGTGAGGACGCTAGATGAACTCCACGCCGTCCTCCTCGACCGGGCCGCCCGGGCGGTGAGGCGCCGCGCCCGCCTCCCCGTGGCCCAGCTCCTCCTGGCCCCGGTGAGCGTGATGCCCCCGGAGAACCCTCCCCCCACCTGGCCCATGCTCATCGTGGCCACCGCCCCCCTCCCCGGGGAGAGGATGCGGCGGGTGGACCCCAGCGCCAACCCGCGCGCGCCCCTCTACTGGGTGGCCTGGCGGGACGGATGGACGCCCGCGTACGTCCTGCGAACGGACCAGCGGGGGCGGTGGACCTGGTTCCTGGAGGACGGCTTCTACCGGGCCCTCCTGGAGGCGGCCCTGGCCTACGCCGCCGAGGGGGACTGGCGGAGGCTCGTGCTCCACATGCGCACCCTGGCGCACCTGCCCATGTTCAGCGGCGTGTGGAGCCAGATCCAGGAGATCCGCAAGAGGGTGCAGCAGTATTGGGGAGATAGACACTTGCGGGACCCCTCGGGCCAGTGGAAGGCCCCGCCGTGGCGGGCGGGGCTGGAGGGATGGCCCCGCACCCCCCTCTCCCCCGTGGGGATGCGCCTCTACCCCGAGGAGCCCCCGAGAACCCTCGGGGAGTGGTGGGAGATGCACCGGAGGGGAGCATGAACGAGCGTGACCTGATCCGCCACCTGGCCCACGTGGCCCACCGCTACGCCGAGATCGTGGTGGAGGGAGCTGAGCGCCACCCCCACCTGGGGCCTCTTCTCGAGGCCCTTTCCGCCGCCACGGGGGAGGAGGATCCCAGGAGCCTCCCCCCCGAGGCCTGGGAGGAGGCCCTCTGGGGCCTCCTGGTCGAGGCCATCGCCGACCGCCTCGTGGACGGTTGGGACCGGTACGGGGCCCCCAGCGCGGCCCGGGATCCCGAGGGGGGATTCGTGGCCAGCGCCGAGGGGCCAGGGGAGCCCATCGTGGTTCGGGCCTCCACGAAGCGCGAGGCCTACCGGGAGGCTCGCCGGGAGTGGGTGAAGCGGCTCCTAAACGGTTGGTGAACTTCAGTAAAATCCCTCTGCTCCGTACCCCTCTTTGGGGTTCCTTGATACTCTCGAGTCGTGCAAGGAGAAGTCCTGACCGTGGCGGAGGTGGCCAAGCTCCTCCGGGTTAGCCGCAAGACGGTGGAAAAGCTCATCTACGCCAAGAAGCTCCACGCGGTGAAGGTGGGCCGGGTTTGGCGCATCCCGAGGGCCGCCGTGGAGGCGTTCTTGGAGGGGAAGGAGTACCGTGAACCTTAGGAAGCTCTGGTCCTGGCTTCGCTTCGCCAAAGCCCTCTCCCGGGGCCGGGTGGGCAAGCGGTGGGCCCTACGCCGGGCCCGGTGGCTTTGGCGCAAGGGAAGGAAGCGTAGGAGGTGGTGATGAGAAGGCGCGGCAAAGGGGGCGGAAGCGTCTTCTACCACGAGGGCAAGGGCAAGTGGGTGGCCCAGCTCACCTGGATAGACCCCGCCACGGGCCGGAAGGTCAAGCGGGAGAAGCATTGCGAAACCCGCAAGGAGGCCGAAAGGGCCCTGGCGGATATGGTGGTCGCCCAGGCCAAAGGGCTTCTCACCGACCCCTCCAGGCTCACCACGCGGGACTTCGCCCTGGACTACCTGAAGCGCCTGGAGCGGGAGGGGCTTAGGCCGAACTCCATCCGCCTGGCCCAGGAGGAACTGGCCCACGCCCTCCCCTCCCTCAAGGATCCCAAGGCCCACGACCCCCTGGGCCGCATGCGGCTCCAGGAGGTGAAGCCGGTCCATGTGCGGGCCGCCGTGGACCGGGTGGCGGAAGCGGGCTACGCCCCCCGCACCGTGGGCCGGGTGCTCATGCGGCTCAAGGCCCTCTTCCGGGAAGCCTTACGGCTGGAGCTTGTGGCCCGGAACCCCGCCGAGGCCGTGAGGTTGCGCCTTCCCAAGGGGGAGAAGACGGCCCGGGCCCTGGAGCCCCAGGAGGTGGCCCGGCTCCTGGAGACCGCCGAAGCCTCCCGGTCCAAGGACATGGCCCTCCTCCTCCGGCTCATGCTGGAAACCGGGCTCCGCCGGGGCGAAGCCCTGGCCCTGCAATGGCGGGACATAGACCTGGAGGCTGGGGAGCTTACCGTGTGGCGGTCCTGGACAAAAGCGAGGGGCAAGGGGGCCTTCTCCGAGCCCAAGACCCCCACGGCCAAGCGCAAGGTGCCCTTGCCCCGTGGCCTCCTCCTTCGCCTGAAGGCCCGGAGGGAGGAGCTTCTGGAAAGGCTCACCCCGGAGGAGGTGGACGGGCTCTTCCTGGTGGGCGGGGTGAAGCCCGTGGACCCGGACGCGTTCAACCACTACCTGCGCCGCCTGGCGGAAAGGGCGGGCCTTGGGCGGGTGAGGGTGCACGACCTTCGCCACACCTGGGCCACCCTGGCCCTCTCCCGGGGCGTGCCCCTGGAGGTGGTGAGTGAGCGGCTTGGCCACGCCAGCCCCACCATCACCCTGAATGTGTACCGCCACCTTCTGGAGGAGGAGCGCCGGGGGTGGGTGCTGGACCTGGAAGAACTCCTCTACCCCGCCCCCCGCGCCCAAGCCTGAGCGGATAGACCGGCTGATAAACCGGCTAAAGCAAATCCCCCCACGCTACCGTGGGGGGAAGCTTTGTGTTCTGATGCTGGTGGGCGGCGTAGGACTTGAACCTACGACCTCTCGCGTGTGAGGCGAGCGCTCTTCCGCTGAGCTAGCCGCCCGCAACCGCTAGATAGCCTAGCATGCCCCCCTCCCCCTGTCAAGCAAACCGGCGTGGCCAGGCGCCTTTTCAAAGGGCACATTGTGTCCTCCGCCCTTTAATATCCACAGGCTCAAGGGTATAGTGCCCCCGGGAGGTGGTTATGGGGTACGCCCATCCCGAGGTTTTGGTGAGCACCGACTGGGTCCAGGAGCACCTGGAGGACCCCAAGGTACGGGTCCTCGAGGTGGACGAGGACATCCTCCTCTACGACACCGGGCACATCCCGGGGGCCCAGAAGATTGACTGGCAGCGGGACTTCTGGGACCCGGTGGTCCGGGACTTCATCAGCGAGGAGGAGTTCGCCAAGCTCATGGAAAGGCTCGGCATCTCCAACGACACCACCGTGGTCCTCTACGGGGACAAGAACAACTGGTGGGCCGCCTACGCCTTCTGGTTCTTCAAGTACAACGGCCACAAGGACGTGCGGCTCATGAACGGCGGGCGGCAAAAGTGGGTGGAGGAAGGCCGCCCCCTCACCACCGAGGTCCCCTCCTACCCCCCGGGGCGCTACGAGGTCCCCTACCGGGACGAGTCCATCCGGGCCTACCGGGACGACGTCCTGGAGCACATCATCAAGGTGAAGGAAGGCAAGGGCGCCCTGGTGGACGTGCGTAGCCCCCAGGAGTACCGCGGGGAGCTCACCCACATGCCCGACTACCCCCAGGAGGGGGCCCTCCGCGCCGGCCACATCCCCGGGGCGAAGAACATCCCCTGGGCCAAAGCGGTGAACCCCGACGGCACCTTCAAAAGCGCCGAGGAGCTCCGGGCCCTCTACGAGCCTCTCGGGATCACCAAAGACAAGGACATCGTCGTCTACTGCCGCATCGCCGAGCGGTCCAGCCACTCCTGGTTCGTCCTCAAGTACCTCCTGGGCTACCCCCACGTGAAGAACTACGACGGCTCCTGGACCGAGTGGGGCAACCTGGTGGGGGTGCCCATCGCCAAAGGCGAGGAGTAGGGCTACGTCTTCTTCAGCGCCTCTTCCGCCAGCCTCCGGCCTGTGGGGGTGTCCGCCAAGCCCCCCAGGCCGGTTTCCTTGAGCTCCAGGGGGAGGAGGCGGCCGATGCCCGCCATGGCCAGGACCACCTCGTCGGGCGGGATCACGCTCCGGATCCCCGCAAGGGCCATGGAGGCGGCGCTCACCGCGTGGACGGCGTAGAAGCCGTTCCGCATCACGCAGGGCACCTCCACGAACCCCCCCACGGGGTCGCAGACCAAGCCCAGGGTGTTCTGCAGGGCCAAAGCCGCCGCGTGGGCGCAGGCCTCCGGGGTGCCGCCTAAAAGCTCGGTGACGGCCGCCGCGGCCATGGCGGCGCTGGAGCCGATCTCGGCCTGGCATCCCCCGCTCGCCCCGGCGATGTGGATCACCCGGCCGATCATCTTCGCCACCCCCCCAGCGAGGACCAAGGGCATGAGGAGCTCCTCGTCGGGGATCCCCAGGTGGTCCGCCACGCCCAGAAGGGCCCCGGGAAGCGTCCCCGCGCTCCCCGCCGTGGGGGCGGCCACGATCCGCCCCATGCGGGCGTTCTCCTCGTTCACGGCCATGGCGTAGGCCTGTACCCGCTTGAGAAGGGGGTCTTGCAGGGGGTCAGGGGCCTCCCAGAGGGTCTTGGCGTTCTTCCCCACCAGGCCCGCCACGCTGGGGGCATCGGAAGCGAGGCCCCGCCGCACCGAGTCCCGCATCACGGCGAGGCGCTCCCTTAGGCGCGCCAGGATCTCCTCCGCAGGCGTCCCCGTTTCCTCCACCTCCTCTGCGAGCACGTGCTCCGAGGCCCGGCCGGAAAGCTCGGCCAGCTGGTTCAGGGTAAGGGGCATGCCCTAAGTATACGCCGGGGCTTAGGATGGAAGCGTGCGCCTCCTTGTGGCGGACGACCACCCCCTCTTCCGCCTGGGGCTCAAGGCGGCCCTCGAGGCGGAGGGCCTCGAGGTGGTGGCGGAGGCGGGCACCGGGGAGGAGGCCCTGGTCCAGGCCCTGGAGAAGGCTCCCGACGCCGTCCTCCTGGACCTGCGCATGCCGGGGATGGACGGCCTCACCTGCGCCCGGCGCCTGCGGGAGATGGGCTACCGCGGCCTCGTCATCCTCCTCACCACCTACCAGGAGCCCGCCCTCCTCCTGGAGGCCTACAAGGCGGGGGCCGACGCCTACCTCTCCAAGGAGCTCTCGGCCCCGGAGCTCAAGCGGCGGCTTCTCCGGATCCGTCAGGGCGAGGAGCGGCTCACCGCCCCCGACATCCCGGCCCTCACCCCGCGGGAAGAAGAGGTGCTCCGCCTCCTGGCCGAGGGCCTTTCCACCAAGGAGATCGCCCGGGCCCTTCGCCTCTCCCCGGAGACGGTGCGGAGCCACCTGGAAAGCCTCTACGCCAAGCTGGAGGCCCGCAACCGGGTGGAGGCCCTCTCCCGGGCCCGGTCTTTGGGCTTCCTTCCCTAAGCCGAAGGGGGGCGGCCAAGCCGCCCCCCACCCCGCGCTCCCTTTACTCCTGGGAAGCCTTGGGCTCCTGGGCCTTCTGGGCCTCCTCCTTGGCGGCCCGCTCGGCGGCCCGGTCCTGGTCAATCCGCTTCCGGTCGGCCCGGAGCTTGCGGCGGATCTCCCGGTCGGAGAGGTTGCGGATGAAGTAGAGCTTGGCCCGGCGCGCCCGGCCCCGCTGGACGATGTCAATCTTCTGGATGAGGGGGGAGTGCAGGGGGAAGATGCGCTCCACGCCCACGCCGTAGCTCACCTTCCGCACGGTGAAGGTGGTGTTGAAGCCGTTGCGGCGGATGCGGATCACGATGCCCTCAAAGTCCTGGATGCGGGTGCGGTTGCCCTCCTTGACCTTGTAGGACACCCGGACGGTGTCGCCGGGACGGAACTCGGGAAGGTCCGTGCGAACGTAGCGGGACTCCACCAACTTGATGAGCGCTCCTCGGTTCATGCTCCCTCCTTCCCCAGAGGAACCCTCGGCGGGTTCATGGGCAAACAGCCCCAAGTTTACTCCTCCCGGTCCATTTCCGCAAGCAAGCGGGCCTCCAAGAGGCTAAGGGGCGCCCGGGCGACGAGCTCGGGCCGCAGGGCCAGGGTGCGGCGCAAGGCCTCCTGCCGCCGCCACCTCTCCACCTCCTGGTGGTGGCCCGAAAGGAGGACCTCGGGCACCCTAAGCCCCCGGAACTCGGGGGGACGGGTGTACTGGGGGTAGTCCAGAAGGCCGCGGACGAAGGAGTCCTCCCGGTGGCTTTGCGGGTCCCCGATCACCCCGGGGACGAGGCGGGCGGTGGCCTCGAGGACCGCCAGGGCCGCCACCTCCCCTCCCATGAGGACGTAGTCCCCGATGGAGAGGATCCGGGTGGCGAAGGCCTCCACCCTGGCGTCAAACCCCTCGTAGCGGCCGGCCAGGAGGACGAGGTGCTCCTTTCCGGCGAGCTCCTCCGCCACCTTCTGCGTGAAAGGCCTCCCCGCCGGGGAGAGGAGCACCACCTCGTCCGCCGGGAGGGCCCGCTCCAGGGCCGCCACCGCCACGTCGGGACGGATCACCATCCCCGCCCCGCCGCCGTAAGGGGTGTCGTCCACCGTGCGGTGCCGGCCGAGGCCGAAGGCCCTGAGGTCCACCACCTCCACCCGGATCAGGCCCCGCTCCAGGGCCTTCTTCAGGAGGGACTCCTCCAGCCAGGGGCGGACGAGGTTGGGGAAAAGGGTGATGACGGTGTAGCGCATCAGTCAAAGAGGCCGGGGATGGGGTCCACGTGGATGCTCCCCTCCTCCACCCGCACGTAGGGGGCCTGCAGGGGCACGAGCCGCTCCGCCCGGTCCCTGAGCCTCTCCCCTACGCCCCGGATGATGAGGACGTCCTGGGCCCCGGCGTCCAGGATGTCCACCACCTCCCCCACCTGCCGCCCCTCCACGTACACGGGCAGGCCGATGAGGGCGAAGTAGTAGTACCGACCCTCCTCCAAGGGGGGGAGGTCGGCCACCTCCGCGTAGACGCGAAGCCCCACCAGGGCCTCGGCCAGGGTGCGGTCGGTGACGCCCGCCAGGTGGACCACCAGCTCCTCCCCCACCCGGTAGAGGTCCTCAATGGCCCGCCACCCGTGGCCTTCCACGTAGACCCGCTCCAAATGGAGCACCACGGGCTCTCCCCGGAACCTGAGGCCCCCTTTCAGGGCGTAAGGGGCGCCGAACCGGCCGATCTCCACCAGGCGCATACCCTCATTATGCCAGGTCCTTCCGCCGCGGCGTCAGCGCACCTCCACGCCCACCTTGCGCTTGGCGTACGCCCGGACCACGGTGCGGAGGGACTCAATGACCCTCCCGCCCTTGCCGATGAGCCGCCCCTTGTCCTCCGGGGCGACCTCCACCAGGTAGACCGTGCCCTCCTTGCCCCTACGCACCTGGACCCGCACCGCCTCGGGGCGGTCCACCAGGTAGCGCACCAGGTACTCCACCACGTCCTTCATACGTTCATGCTAAACGAAAGGCCCCGGGGACTTCCCGGGGCCTCGGCCGGCCTTTTCCTCAGGCGCCCTCCCGGGCCTCCTGCCGGAAGACCCCCGCCTGGCGGAGGAGCCTGCGGGCGGTGTCCGTGGGCTGGGCGCCCACGGAGAGCCAGTACCGGGCCCGCTCCACGTCCACCTTGAGCCAGTCGGGCGTGGTCTTCCGGGGGTCGTAGTAGCCGATTTTCTCAATGTACTTGCCGTCCCGCTTCCTGCGGGCGTCGGTGACCACGATGCGGTAGTGGGGGTTGTGCTTGGAACCGAACCGAGCCAGACGGATCTTGACCATGCGCTTACCTCCTGAACATTCCCATGAGTCCCCGGCCCTTGCGGCGCTCCAGGGACTTCATCAGGGCCTTGGTTTCCTCAAAGGCCTTGACCAGCCGGTTGACCTCCTGAACCGTGGTGCCGCTTCCTTTGGCGATGCGCCGCCTGCGGGAGGCGTTGAGGATCCGGGGGTCCTTGCGCTCCTCCGGGGTCATGGAGAGGACGATGGCCTCCAGGCGCTTGAAGGCCCGCTCGTCCACCTGGAACCCCTGGGGCAGGGCCCGGCCCACCCCGGGAAGAAGCTTTAGGAGCTCGGAGAAGGAACCCAGCCGCTTGAGGTTTTGCATCTGCTTGAGGAAGTCCTCCAGGGTGAGCTCCTTGGCGGACTTGGGCGCCTCGGCCTCGAGGCCCGCCTGGCGCACCTTTTCCGCCAGGGTGGCCACGTCCCCCATGCCGAGGATCCTGCCCGCGAGGCGGTCGGGGTAGAAGGGCTCCAAGCCCTCCGGCCGCTCGGAAACCCCGGCGAAGTAGATGGGCTTGCCCGTGACCCGCCGCGCGGAGAGGGCGGCCCCGCCCCGGGCGTCCCCGTCCAGCTTGGTGAGGACGAGGCCCGTGACCCCCACCCGCTCGTCAAAGGCCTGGGCCACGGAGAGGGCCTCCTGGCCCGTCATGGCGTCCAGGACGAGGAGGACCTCGTCGGGGCGCAGCGCCGCCTTGAGGCGCACGAGCTCCTCCATGAGGCGCTCGTCAATCTGGAGGCGGCCGGCGGTGTCCACCAGGACGAGGTCCCGCACCTCCAGGCGGGCCCGCTCCTCCACCCGCCGCCGGATGGACTCGGGGCTTTCCCCGTCCTGGACCTCGAGGACCGGCACCCCCACCTTCTCCCCCAGGACGCGGAGCTGCTCCCGCGCCGCCGGGCGCTGGGTGTCCGCCGCCACCAGGAGGGGACGCCGCCCCTTCCCCTTGTAGTAGAGGGCGAGCTTGGCGGCGGTGGTGGTCTTCCCCGACCCCTGGAGCCCCACGAGGAACCAGACGTTCCGGTCCTTGAGCTGGGGGTGCTTGGGCTCCCCGCCCAGGGCCTCCTTCAGGGCCTCGTAGACCGTGGCCAGGACCACCTCGGCCGGGGTCAGGCTCTCCAGGACCTTCCGCCCCAAAGCCCGCTCCCGCACCTCCTCCACGAAGGCCCGGGCCACCTCCAGGTTCACGTCGGCCTCAATGAGGGCGCGGCGGATCTCCCGGAGGGTCCCCTTCAGGTCCTCCTCCGTGATCCGGCCCCGGCCCCTGAGCCGGTCAATGGCCTCCTGGAGTCGTGCGGCTAGCTGCTGGAACATATGGCTCCCCGGCCCTTAAGGCCGGGGTCCAGGATAGACCAAGGGGGTTGAGCGTGTCAACCGCAATTTTTCTGATGTGTTTACCGGGCCTCGAGGGCTAGCCCGCCCCGCCGCCGAAGCCCTCGGCGATCTGAACCAGGACCGCCTCCCCCCGGACCGTGAGCGTTCCGGCCGCGTAGAGCTCCGTCTCCACCACCACCTTCCTCCCCTTCACCTCCTGGGGCCGGCCCACGAGGCGGAGGTCCGGCCCCAGGGGGGTGGGCTTGAGGAAGTCCACCTTGAGGCTCGCGGTGACGAAGCGGAGAGGGGTGGCCTCCAGGGAAAGCCCCTCGGCCTGGGCCTTGGCCGCGGCCGCGGTGGCGGTGGAGTGGCAGTCCACCAGGGAGGCGAGAAGCCCCCCGTAGACGAAGCCGGGGATGGCGGTGTGGTAGGGGCGGGGCGTGAAGCGGGTCTCGCTCTCCCCTTTCTCCGGGTCCCAGTAGGTCTGGATGTGGAGCCCGTGGGCGTTCAAGTAGCCGCACCCGTAGCAGTGGGCCCACTCCGGGGGGTAGTAGAGCTGGATGGCCTTCATGCGAGCCCCTGGGCCTTCCAGCGCTCCGGCACCGCTCGCCTCAGGAAGTCCACGATCTCCTGGGTGCTGGTCCCGGGACCGAAGACGGCGGCCACGCCCAGCGCCTTCAGCTTGGGCACGTCCTCGTCGGGGATGATCCCTCCGCCGAAGAGGAGGATGTCCGAGGCCCCCTGCTCGTCCAGAAGGCGCTTCACCTCGCGGAAGTAGTGCATGTGGGCCCCGGAGAGGATGGAAAGCCCGATGGCGTCCACGTCCTCCTGGATGGCGGCGGAGACGATCATCTCCGGGGTCTGGCGGAGCCCGGTGTAGATCACCTCCATCCCCGCGTCCCTCAGGGCCCGGGCCACCACCTTGGCCCCGCGGTCGTGCCCGTCCAGGCCCGGCTTGGCGATGAGCACCCGTATGCGCCGATCCACGCCCTGCATCTTACCCCTCCTACACGTAGGCCGGCTCCTGGTAGGTGCCGTAGACCTCCCGAAGCACGTCCATCATCTCCCCCAGGGTGCAGTAGGCCAGGGCGCACTCCACGAAGTGGGGCATGGTGTTCTGCCCCTCTACCGCAGCGCGCCTTAGGCCCTGAAGGGCCTCCTCCACCCGCTTGGGGTCGCGCTCCCGCCGCACCCGGGCGAGCCGCTCCGCCTGGACCCTTTCCACCTCGGGGTCCACGAGCTGGATGGGCACCTTCAGGGGAATCTCGTCGGTGAAGGCGTTCACCCCCACGATGATCCGCTCCTTCCGCTCCACCTCCTGCTGGTAGCGGTAGCTGGCCTCGGCGAGCTCCCGGAGGAAGTACCCCTCCTCAATGGCCCGCACCACGCCCCCCATGCGGCGGATCTCCTCAATGATCTCCATGGCCTGCCGCTCCATCTCGTCGGTGAGCCACTCCACGTAGTAGCTCCCCGCCAGGGGGTCAATGGTGTGGGTGACCCCGGTCTCGTAGGCGATGATCTGCTGGGTGCGCAGGGCGATGGTGGCGCTCTCCTCCGTGGGCAGGGCCAGGGCCTCGTCGTAGGCGTCGGTGTGGAGGCTGTTTGTGCCGCCGAGGACCGCCGCCAGGGCCTGGATGGCCACCCGGGCGATGTTGTTCAGGGGCTGCTGCGCGGTGAGGGAGACCCCGGCGGTCTGGGCGTGGGTGCGGAGCATCCAGCTTTGGGGGTTCTTGGCCTTGTAGCGGTAGCGCATCTCCTTGGCCCAGATGCGCCGGGCCGCCCGGAACTTGGCGATCTCCTCAAAGAAGTCGTTGTGGACGTCAAAGAAGAAGCTGATCCTTGGGGCGAACTCGTCAATGTCCAGGCCCCGCTTGAGGGCGGCCTCCACGTACTCAAAGCCGTCCGCCAGGGTCCAGGCGAGCTCCTGCACCGCCGTGGAGCCCGCCTCCCGGATGTGGTAGCCGGAGACGGAGATGAAGTTCCACTTGGGGACGTTCTTGGGCCCCCACTCAAAGGTGTCAATGACCAGCTTCACGCTGGGCTCGGGGGGGAAGATGAACTCCTTCTGGGCGATGTACTCCTTGAGGATGTCGTTTTGGATCGTGCCCCCGAGCTTCTTCCAGTCGTAGCCCCGCTTCTTGGCCACCGCCAGGTACATGGCCCAGATGGCGTTGGCGGGGCTGTTGATGGTCATGGAGGTGGTGACCTCCTCGAGGTTGATCCCCTCAAAGAGGATCTCCATGTCGGCGAGGCTAGAGACCGCCACCCCGCACTTCCCCACCTCCCCCTTGGAGAGGGGGTGGTCGGAGTCGTAGCCCATGAGGGTGGGGAGGTCAAAGGCCACGCTGAGGCCCGTCTGCCCCGCCTTCAGGAGCTTCTTGAAGCGCTCGTTCGTCTGCTCGGCGGTGCCGAAGCCGGCGAACATGCGCATGGTCCAGAGTTTGGACCGGTACATGGAGCCGTAGACCCCCCGGGTGTAGGGGAACTCCCCGGGGAAGCCCCGCTTCTCCTCGTACTCCGGGTCCAAGACCCCGATGTCCTCCGGGGTGTAGAGGGGGTCGGGGGCGATATTGGAGAGGGTGCGGTGGGCCACGGGGCGCTCGGGGATCTTCTCCAGGCTCTTCCTATAGGTTTCCCTGAGCCAGTCGTGCTTCCTGCGCATGGGGGCCTCCTTTGCCCCATAGTTTACGCTTTTTTGCCGGGCAGGAAAAGAGCGTCAGGGGTTTGTCCGCTTCCGCTCGCCCTCGGGCTCCACGTGGATGGTGGCCTGAAGGCCGGGAAAGGCCTGGGCCAGGGCCCTTTCCAGCTCGTCGCAGAGGCGGTGGGCCTCCTCCACGGGGGTGTCCCCCCGCACCACGAGGTGGAACTCCAGGAAGCTCCTGGGGCCGGCCCTTCGGGTCTTGAGGTCGTGGACCTCGAGGGCCCGGCCCCGGATGCGCTCCTGGAGGAAGGTGTGGATGCGCTCCACCTCCTCCGGGGGAAGGCCCTCGTCCATAAGCCCTCCCACCGACTCCCGCACGATGCGGTAGCCCAGGAAGAGGATCTGGCCCGCCACGGCGAGGGCGAGGAGGGGGTCCAAGACCCAAAGGCCCGTGAGCCCGGCGAGGCCCACGCCCAGGACCACCCCCAAGGAGGTGAGGACGTCGGAGAGGACGTGGTACCCGTCGGCGGTGAGGGCGGGGGAGCGGTGGCGGCGGCCCTCCTTCAGGAGGTGGTAGGCCAGGAGGCCGTTGAGGAGGGAGGCGAGGAGGCTCACCCCAAGCCCCAAGCCCAAGCCCTCGAGGGGCACGGGGTGGAGGAGGCGGGGCAGGGCCTCCTTGGCGATCCAGAGGGCGGCCAAGACCACCAGCACCCCTTCCAGGACGGCGGAAACGTACTCGGCCTTGGTGTGGCCGAAGGGGTGGTTCTGGTCCGGCGGCTTGCGGGCGACCCGGAGGGCGAGGAGGGCGGCGAGGGCCGCGGCCACGTTCACCAGGGACTCGAGGGCGTCCGAGAGCAGGGCCACCGAGCCCGTGAGAAGGTAGGCGAGGGCCTTGAGCCCCAACACGAGGAGGGCGACGGCGAGGCTCAACCGGGCGGCGCCTTCGGCCATTTAGACCCCTTCTTCCACCGCCTCCTTCTTGGGCTTGAGGAGGGGGAAGAGGAGGACGTCCCTTAGAGAGGGCTGGTCGGTGAGGAGCATGGCGAGGCGGTCTATCCCGAGGCCCAGCCCCGCCGCCGGGGGCATCCCGTACTCCAGGGCCAGGAGGAAGTCCTCGTCGGGCTCGGGGGCCTCCTCGTCCCCCTCCTTGCGGCGCCTCGCCTGCTCCAGGAAGCGCTCCCTTTGGTCCAAGGGGTCGTTGAGCTCGGAGTAACAGGGAGCAAGCTCCATCCCCCCGGCGTAGAGGTCCCAGCGCTCCACGAGGCCCGGCTTCTCCCGGTGCCTTTTGGCCAGGGGGCTGATGGCCAGGGGGAAGTCAAAGACAAAGGTGGGGTCCTGGAGCTCGGGCTCCACGTAGATGCCGAAAAGCTTGTCCAGAAGCTTGTAGTTCGGCACCTGGGAAAGCTCGGGGTGGTGGGCGTCGGCCCAAAGCCTTAGGCGCTCCAGGTCCAGGGGGTCAAAGGGAAGGCCCGCCTTCTCCTTCAGGGCCTCCACGAAGGAGATGCGCCTGAAGGGCGGCTTGAAGTTCAGCACCCGCCCTTGGTAGGGGACCTCGTGGCTCCCGAAGAGGTGGAGGACGAGGCCCGAAAGGAGCTCCTCCACCAGGCCCGCCATGTCCTGGTAGTCGGCGTAGGCCCAGTAGGCCTCCAGCATGGTGAACTCGGGGTTGTGGTTGTGGTCAATGCCCTCGTTGCGGAAGTTGCGCCCGATCTCAAAGACCTTCTCGTACCCCCCGACGAGGAGGCGCTTGAGGTAGAGCTCCAAGGAGATGCGGAGGTAGAACTCGTGGTCTAGGGCGTTGTGGTAGGTCTTGAAGGGCCTGGCCTCCGCCCCGCCCGTGGTGGGCTGGAGGATGGGGGTCTCCACCTCCAAAAACCCCTTGGCCTCAAAGAAGCGCCGGATGTAGCGGACGATCTCCGAGCGGCGGCGGAAGACCTCCCGCACCTCGGGGTTGACGATGAGGTCCAGATAGCGCTGGCGGTAGCGGACCTCCTTGTCCCGGAGGCCGTGCCACTTGTCGGGGAGGGGGTGGAGGCTCTTGACCAGGGGCGTCCAGTCCAGGACCTTGACCGTCACCTCCCCCGTCTTGGTGGTGAAGGGGTGCCCCCTCACCCCCAGGATGTCCCCCACGTCCAGCTTCTTGAGGAGCTCGTATTTGGGCGTGAGGTCCCTCTGGAAGTAGAGCTGGATCCTTCCCGTCTCGTCCAGGAGGTGGGCGAAGGTCACCTTGCCCATGCGCCTCAAGGCCACGAGGCGCCCGGCCACGGCCACCTCCTCCTCCGGCCACTCGGACTCAGGGGGGGCGCCCCGCTTGGCCTTGAGGATGGCCTCGGCGCTGTGGGTCTTGGGGAAGCGGTAGGGGTAGGGGGCAAACCCCGCCTCCACCAAGGCTTCCAGGTTGAGCAGGCGCTGGCGGGTCTGGTCGTTCATGGCCTCAACCGTGGATGGCCACCACCCGGAACTCCCGCCTGCCCTTGGGGGTGTCCAGGGAGAGCACGTCCCCCACCCGGTGGCCCAAAAGGGCCTTGCCCATGGGCGAGGCGTCGGAGATCTTCATGGGCGTGTCCAGGACGTTGGCCTCCGCCGGGGAGACCACCTGGACGGAAAGCCGCTCCCCGGAAAGGGGGTCTTCCAGCTCCACCACCGAGCCCAGGCCGATGACCTCCCCGCTTCCCTCCTCCAGGATCACGGCCCGGGAGAGGATGTCCTCCAGGGAGTCAATCCGGGCCTCAATCCGGGCCTTCTCCTGCTTGGCCGCCTCGAGGCCCGAGTCGTCGTAGTCGTCGCTGGACTCCATCAGCTCCTGCAGGATCTTGGTGGCCTCCTGCAGGCGCTCGCGCTCGCGCTCCAGCTGCTGCATGAGCCGCTCGTAGCCGGCCTTGGTGAGCTTCACCTCGCGCGCCATAGGTCACCTCGCTAACCCCCACTGGCAAACGGGAGGCCGGCGGCTGCCGACCTCCGCGCGGCCCTGGGGCCTTTCTCAGGAGAGTATACCCCGAAGGAGGATCTCCCTCAAACGCCCGGGTGGGGCGTGGCTGGCGCAGCGGGCCGTGTCCTGGCAGAGGACCAGGTAGCGCAGGTGCCTCGGGTCCCCTCCCACGGTGTGGCGGAAAAACCCGGCCGCCTGCCCGGAGAGGTGGCGGTGGCAGGCCTCGCAGACCTGGGGGGTGGCGGGGCTTCCCGGGAGGGGTTCCAAGACGAGCTTGAGCTCGGGCGGGCCCTTCTCCAGGATCACCACCCGGCCCTCCTCGTCCCGGTAATAGAGGATCTCCCCTATGGGCAGGAGGTCGGGGGAGGTTCCTGGAAAGAGCTCCAGGATCAGCTCCCTCTCCTCGTATTCCATACCCCTAGCTTAGCCCAAGCCGGGCCCAAAGCGCGGGGAGGAAGAGGTAGACCCCGAGGCCGAGGGCGAAGAGGCTCGCCAGGAAGACGGCCGCCGCGGCGGTGTCCTTGGCCCGCTTGGCCAAGGGGTGGTAGACGGGGCTTGCCAGGTCGGTGAGGGCCTCGAGGGCCGTGTTGACGAGCTCCAAGGAGAGGACCAGGGCGGCCACGAGGAGGATGGGCACGAGGTCCACCCCAAGCCAAAGGCCGAGCCCCAAGGCGAGGAGGCCCAAGGCCACCTCCACCCGGAAGTTCCGCTGGACCCGCCAGGCGTAGGCGAGGCCCTCCCACGCGTAGCCGAAGGACCGGAGGACCCCTTTTAGAGGGCGAGGATCCTCTCTTGGACGCGGCGGAACCCCTCCCAATCCTCCTCCTTCTGATGGTCGTGGCCGAGGAGGTGCCAAAGCCCGTGGGCGGCGAGGACCAGGACCTCCTCCTCCAAGGAGGCTCCCCGGGCCTCGGCCTGCCTCCTCGCGGTGTCCAGGCTGATCCAGATGTCCCCGAGGTGGGGGGGAACGAAGGGGTCCCCCGGCTCGTAGTGGGGGAAGGAGAGGACGTCCGTGGCCTCGTCCTCCCCCCACCACTCCCGCTTCAGGGCGCGAAGGCGGCGGTCCCCGGTGAGGATCACCGTGACCCCCTTGTCCCCCACGCCGAGCTCCTCCATGAGGGCGGCCAGGGCCCGCCTGAGCCTAGGGACAAGCCCCCGGGGAGGGCGCTTATTGCGCACCACCTCCACCACGCTCCGCCTCCTCGTAGGCCTTGATGATGCGGGCCACCAAGGGGTGGCGCACCACGTCCGACTCCTTGAAGTGGACGAAGGCGATCCCCTCTATGCCCTTGAGGATGCGAATGGCCTCCACCAGGCCGGACCGCTGGTGCTTGGGCAGGTCAATCTGGGTCACGTCCCCCGTGATGACCATCTTGGAGGAGAAGCCCATGCGGGTGAGGAACATCTTCATCTGCTCCGGGGTGGTGTTCTGGGCCTCGTCCAGGATGATGAAGGCATCATTCAAAGTTCTTCCACGCATAAAGGCCAAAGGCGCCACCTCAATGATCCCCGACTGCAGGTACTGCTCAAACCGCTCCGCGTCAATCATGTCAAAGAGGGCGTCGTAAAGGGGCCTGAGGTAGGGGTCCACCTTGGCCTGGATGTCCCCCGGCAGAAAGCCCAGCTTCTCCCCCGCTTCCACCGCCGGGCGGGTGAGGATGATGCGCTTCACCCGGCGCGCCCGAAGGTGGCTCACGGCCATGGCCACGGCCAGGTAAGTCTTCCCCGTGCCCGCGGGGCCGATGCCGAAGGTGATGTCGTGCCGGGCGATGGCCTCCACGTACCGCTTCTGCCCCGGGGTTTTGGGGCGCAGGCGGCCCGGGAGCTGGAGCTCCAGCTCGGGCTCGGTGGCCTGGTAAAGCCCCTCCCCTTCCGCCGCCAGGCGGACCGCCTGCTCCAGCGTGGCCTCGTCCAGCTCCGCTCCCTGGCGCAGGAGGGCGAGGAGGTCCCGGAGGGCCCTCTCCGCCTTCTCCACGGCCTCGGGAGGCCCCAAGACCTCCACCTGCTCCCCCCGGGAGACGAGGCGGACCTCGTCCCCCAGGTAGGTCCGGAAGAGGCTCCGCAGGCGCTTCAGGTTGCGGTCGGCCTGGCCCAGAAAGGCCAGGGCCTCCTCGCTCCCCAGGGGGATCACAACCCTTTGGGCTTCTTCAGGATTTCGTGCCATATCATTCCCTGGACCACGTCCTTGGCGCGGGTGCCAAGCCGCCTTCCCTTGGGCCGCTTGGGCGCCTCCCCGGAAGACACCACCGGCTCCGCCTCCTGGAGGCCCGCCTCCCGGGGCCGGGGGGGCGGGACCTGGAGCGCCTCCAGGGAAGGCTCAGACGGCCGCGGAGGGGGCGGAGGGGGCGGGGGCGCCTCGAGCTCCCCCTCCACGGGAAAGGGGAGGTCGGGCGGGGGGTTCCGGCGGAAAAGCCCCTGGAGGGCCGGGAGGACGATGAAGAAGAGGACGAAGAGGAGGCCCAAAAGGTCGTCTAAGCTCATTCCTCACCCTCGGGCTTCGCCGCGCGGCTGATGGACTCCCGCATGTCGGTGTCGGCCTCGATGTTCTTCAGGCGGTAGTAGTCCATCACCCCAAGGTGGCCTTTCCTCAACGCCTCCGCCAGGGCCAAGGGCACCTGGGCCTGGGCCTCCACCAGCTTGGCCCGCATGGCCTCCACCAGGGCGCGGTTCTCCTGCTCGGCGGCCACGGCCATGGCCCTCCGCTCCTCGGCCTTGGCCTGGGCGATCTTCTTGTCGGCCTCCGCCTGGTCAATCTGGAGCTGGGCGCCGATGTTCTTGCCCACGTCCACGTCGGCGATGTCCACGGAGAGGATCTCAAAGGCGGTGCCCGCGTCCAGCCCCTTCTCCAGCACGGTCTTGGAGATGCGGTCGGGGTTCTCCAGGACCTCCTTGTGGGAGTTGGCGCTGCCGATGGTGGTGACGATGCCTTCCCCCACCCGGGCGATGATCGTCTCCTCCCCCGCCCCGCCCACCAGGCGGTCAATGTTGGCCCGCACCGTGACCCGGGCGGTGGCGAGAAGCTGGATCCCGTCCTTGGCCACGGCGGCCACCATGGGGGTCTGGATGACCTTGGGGTTCACGCTGACCCGCACCGCCTCCAGGACGTCCCGGCCCGCGAGGTCTATGGCCGCCGCCCGGTCAAAGGTGAGCTTGATCCCCGCCTTGTCGGCGGCGATGAGGGCGTCCACCACCCGGTCCACGTTCCCCCCGGCCAGGTAGTGGGCCTCGAGGCGGTCCAGCCTCACGTCCAGCCCCGCCTTGGTGGCCTTGATGAGGGGGTAGATGATCTTGGCCGGGGGGACGCGCCTTAAGCGCATGGCCACCAGGGTGAGGAGGGGGACCCTGACCCCCGCCGCCCAGGCCGAGATCCAAAGCCCCACCGGGATGAAGCTGAAGAAGAGGAAGACGAAAAGCAGGACGACCGCCGCCAGGAAAACGATGCCCAGTCCTTCCATAGCTACTCCTCCAACGGTTCCACCACGACCGTTATGCCCCGGACCTCCACCACGCGCACCGGGGTCCCCTTGGGGATGAACCCCCGGTTCGCCACCACGTCCACCCGCTTGGCCCCGAAGCGGGCCACGCCCCCGGGCCTCAGGTCCGTGAGGGCGGTCCCCACCGCCCCCACCTCCACCGCCTCCTCGGTGGCGTGCCCCTGGATGGCGCTTTCCAGGACCAAGGCCTGGGCGGGCCTCGTCCGCGGGAGGTAGCGGAAGACCAGCACCAGGCCGAGCCCCAAGGCGATCACGGCCACGGAGAGGACGAGGAGGGCGTTCTCCCCGAAGGTGAAGTAGACGGAGGCCAGGATGCTCCCCACCCCCAAGACCCCGGCGATGCCGAAGCCCGGGAAGAGGAAGGCCTCCGCGAGGAGGAGGGCGACCCCGAGGAGGAAGAGGAGGAGCTCAAAGGCCCCGGAAAGCCCCGCAAGCCACCCCCCGGCGAAGTAGAGGGCGAGGAAGGCAAGCCCCAGGGCCCCCGCCACCCCAAACCCCGGGGTGAAGAGCTCCACCAAAAGGAGGAGGAGCCCCAAGGCGAGGAGGAGGCCCGCCACGGTGGAGCTCGTGAGAAAGCGGGCCACCTGGACGCGGGGGCCCGGGGCGAGCCGCTCCACCTCGGGGCTGAAGCCCGCGGCCTGAAGGGCCTCGTAGAGGCTCGCCGCCTTGAGGTCGGCCACCTTGAGCTCCACCGCCTTGTCGGCGGAGAGGGTCAGGGGCTCCCCCTTGGCGGAAAGCCCGGGGACCTCGAGGTTCGGGTCCACCATGGCCTCGGCGAGCTCCACGGGCCTTCCCCTTGCCTCGGCCACGGCCCGGAACTTCCCCTTGAGGGCGGAGATCACCTTTTGGTCCGCGGCCTGGGGCTCCTGGAGGGGCAGGGCCACCACGGGGAGGGCGGCCCCGATTTCCGAGCCCGGGAGCATGACGATCTGGCGGCAAGAGAGGGCGATGAGGGCCCCGGCGGAGAAGGCGTTCTGGACGATGGCCAGGGTGGGGAGGGGGGTCTGGAGGATGCGGTCGGAGATGCGGATGGCGGCGTCCACCCGCCCCCCCGGGGTATCTATGAGGAAGGCCACGCCGCTCGCCCCCTCCCTTTCGGCCCGGGCGAGGGCCTGCTCCACGAAGACCGCCAAGGCGGGGTCAATCTCCCCTTCTATGGGCACGAGGTAGGTCTTCCCCAGGGCGATGGGGAGGAGGAGGATCAAAGCCCAAAGCCTTTTCACCGCCCTTATTCTATAGGCCCGCAGGGAAAAAGTGTGCCCCAAGCCGCGCTATCCTTAAGGGGATGCTGCGCTTCGCCGTGCTGGGCCACCCCGTGGCCCACTCCCTCTCCCCCGCCATGCACGCCTTCGCCCTGGAAAGCCTGGGGCTTGAGGGCAGCTACGAGGCCTGGGACACCCCCTTGGAGGCCTTGCCCGGGCGCCTAAAGGAGGTGCGCCGGGCCTTCCGGGGGGTCAACCTCACCCTCCCCCTGAAGGAGGCGGCTTTGGCGCACCTGGACTGGGTCTCCCCCGAGGCCCAAAGGATCGGGGCGGTGAACACGGTCCTCCAGGTGGAGGGGCGGCTTTTCGGCTTTAACACCGACGCCCCGGGCTTCCTCGAGGCCCTGAAGGCGGGGGGGATCCCCCTAAAGGGCCCTGCCCTGGTGCTGGGGGCCGGGGGGGCGGGGCGGGCCGTGGCCTTCGCCCTGAGGGAAGCGGGGCTTGAGGTCTGGGTCTGGAACCGCACCCCCCAAAGGGCCCTCGCCCTGGCGGAGGAGTTCGGCCTCAGGGCCGTGCCCCTGGAGAAGGCCCGGGAGGCCCGCCTCCTCGTGAACGCCACCCGGGTGGGCCTCGAGGACCCCTCCGCAAGCCCCCTTCCGGCGGAGCTTTTCCCGGAGGAGGGGGCTGCGGTGGACCTCGTCTACCGCCCCCTCTGGACCCGGTTTCTGCGGGAGGCCAAGGCCAAGGGCCTGAAGGTCCAGACCGGCCTTCCCATGCTCGCCTGGCAGGGGGCTTTGGCCTTCCGCCTCTGGACGGGCCTCCTCCCGGACCCCTCGGGCATGGAGGAGGCGGCCCGCCGGGCCTTGGGGGTGTAGCACTACCCCATGCTGGCTTGGGCCAGCATGGGGACCCGGGAAAAGGCTCTAGCGGGAATTTGGGGCAGCAGGGGGGCGAAGGAAGACAGGGTATACGTGGTATAAGGGGGTGAGGATGAAGCTTCACCGGGTTCAGGTGGTGCTGGAGGAAGACGAGTGGGCCGAGGTCCAGCGCCTGGCGCACAGGCTCGCCCTCATCCGGGGACGACGGGTAAGCGCCAGCGAGGCCTTGAAGGAGCTCGTGGCCCGAGGCCTCGCTGAGGAGGCCAAGCGAAAGGAAGGCTACCTCGCCCTTCTGGAAGAGCTAAGCCACCTCGGCGGGGAAGCCCCCCTAGGGCAGGACCTCATGGAAGAGGACAGGCGCGCCCATGACGAGCGCCTGGGTCCTTGACGCCTCCGTGGCCGTGGCCGCGGCCACGGGCCATCCCCTGCGGGAACATGCCCAGAGGCTCCTCCGACGGGCCGTGGTGGAGGAGAGGTCCCTCTTCGTCCCCCGGCTCTTCGCCGCCGAGGTGGCCTCGGCCCTTCGGCGGGCCTCCTTCCACGGCGCCTTGACCCAGGAGGCCGCGGAAAAGGCCTTGGACCTTCTTCTCAAACTTCCCTGGATCTATGCCAAGGACGAGGAACTCGCCCTCGCCGCCCTGCGTTGGTCATCTAAGCTTGGGCAGGCGCGGGCCTACGATGCCTTCTACGTGGCCCTGGCCGAGAAGAAGAGGGCCCTCCTTTGGACGGCCGATGCCCGTTTGGTCCAAGGGCTAAGGGCGTTGGGCTTCCTCGGGGTCAAGGGTCTAGAGGAAGCATGAGCCTCACCCTGGCAGACAAGGTGGTCTACGAGGAGGAGATCCAGAAAAGCCGCTTCATCGCCAAGGCGGCCCCCGTGGCCTCGGAGGAGGAGGCCTTGGCGTTTTTGGCCGAGAACCGGGAGCCTGAGGCCACCCACAACGGCCACGCCTACAAGATCGGCCTCCTCTACCGCTTCTCTGACGACGGGGAGCCCTCGGGCACCGCAGGCAGGCCCATCCTCCACGCCATAGAGGCCCAGGGCCTGGACCGGGTGGCGGTCCTGGTGGTGCGCTACTTCGGCGGGGTGAAGCTCGGGGCCGGGGGGCTTGTGCGGGCCTACGGGGGGGTGGCGGCGGAGGCCTTAAGGCGGGCGCCCAAGGTCCCCTTGGTGGAGCGGGTGGGGCTCGCCTTCCTCGTGCCCTTCGCCGAGGTGGGCCGGGTCTACGCCCTCCTGGAGGCCCGCGCCCTGAAGGCCGAGGAGACCTACACCCCGGAGGGCGTGCGCTTCGCCCTCCTCCTCCCCAAGCCCGAGCGGGAAGGTTTCCTCAGGGCGCTCCTGGACGCCACCCGGGGACAGGTGGCCCTGGAGTAGCATGGAGGCGATGCTTCCGCTCTTTGAACCCAAAGGCCGGGTCCTCCTGGTGGACGGCCACCACCTGGCCTACCGCACCTTCTTCGCCCTGAAGGGCCTCACCACGAGCCGGGGCGAACCGGTGCAGGCGGTCTACGGCTTCGCCAAGAGCCTCCTCAAGGCCCTGAAGGAGGACGGGTACAAGGCCGTCTTCGTGGTCTTTGACGCCAAGGCCCCCTCCTTCCGCCACGAGGCCTACGAGGCCTACAAGGCGGGGAGGGCCCCGACCCCCGAGGACTTCCCCCGGCAGCTCGCCCTCATCAAGGAGCTGGTGGACCTCCTGGGGTTTACCCGCCTCGAGGTCCCCGGCTACGAGGCGGACGACGTTCTCGCCACCCTGGCCAAGAAGGCGGAAAAGGAGGGGTACGAGGTGCGCATCCTCACCGCCGACCGCGACCTCTACCAACTCGTCTCCGACCGCGTCGCCGTCCTCCACCCCGAGGGCCACCTCATCACCCCGGAGTGGCTTTGGGAGAAGTACGGCCTCAGGCCGGAGCAGTGGGTGGACTTCCGCGCCCTCGTGGGGGACCCCTCCGACAACCTCCCCGGGGTCAAGGGCATCGGGGAGAAGACCGCCCTCAAGCTCCTCAAGGAGTGGGGAAGCCTGGAAAACCTCCTCAAGAACCTGGACCGGGTAAAGCCAGAAAACGTCCGGGAGAAGATCAAGGCCCACCTGGAAGACCTCAGGCTCTCCTTGGAGCTCTCCCGGGTGCGCACCGACCTCCCCCTGGAGGTGGACCTCGCCCAGGGGCGGGAGCCCGACCGGGAGGGGCTTAGGGCCTTCCTGGAGAGGCTGGAGTTCGGCAGCCTCCTCCACGAGTTCGGCCTCCTGGAGGCCCCCGCCCCCCTGGAGGAGGCCCCCTGGCCCCCGCCGGAAGGGGCCTTCGTGGGCTTCGTCCTCTCCCGCCCCGAGCCCATGTGGGCGGAGCTTAAAGCCCTGGCCGCCTGCAGGGACGGCCGGGTGCACCGGGCAGCAGACCCCTTGGCGGGGCTAAAGGACCTCAAGGAGGTCCGGGGCCTCCTCGCCAAGGACCTCGCCGTCTTGGCCTCGAGGGAGGGGCTAGACCTCGTGCCCGGGGACGACCCCATGCTCCTCGCCTACCTCCTGGACCCCTCCAACACCACCCCCGAGGGGGTGGCGCGGCGCTACGGGGGGGAGTGGACGGAGGACGCCGCCCACCGGGCCCTCCTCTCGGAGAGGCTCCATCGGAACCTCCTTAAGCGCCTCGAGGGGGAGGAGAAGCTCCTTTGGCTCTACCACGAGGTGGAAAAGCCCCTCTCCCGGGTCCTGGCCCACATGGAGGCCACCGGGGTACGGCTGGACGTGGCCTACCTTCAGGCCCTTTCCCTGGAGCTTGCGGAGGAGATCCGCCGCCTCGAGGAGGAGGTCTTCCGCTTGGCGGGCCACCCCTTCAACCTCAACTCCCGGGACCAGCTGGAAAGGGTGCTCTTTGACGAGCTTAGGCTTCCCGCCTTGGGGAAGACGCAAAAGACAGGCAAGCGCTCCACCAGCGCCGCGGTGCTGGAGGCCCTACGGGAGGCCCACCCCATCGTGGAGAAGATCCTCCAGCACCGGGAGCTCACCAAGCTCAAGAACACCTACGTGGACCCCCTCCCAAGCCTCGTCCACCCGAGGACGGGCCGCCTCCACACCCGCTTCAACCAGACGGCCACGGCCACGGGGAGGCTTAGTAGCTCCGACCCCAACCTGCAGAACATCCCCGTCCGCACCCCCTTGGGCCAGAGGATCCGCCGGGCCTTCGTGGCCGAGGCGGGTTGGGCGTTGGTGGCCCTGGACTATAGCCAGATAGAGCTCCGCGTCCTCGCCCACCTCTCCGGGGACGAAAACCTGATCAGGGTCTTCCAGGAGGGGAAGGACATCCACACCCAGACCGCAAGCTGGATGTTCGGCGTCCCCCCGGAGGCCGTGGACCCCCTGATGCGCCGGGCGGCCAAGACGGTGAACTTCGGCGTCCTCTACGGCATGTCCGCCCATAGGCTCTCCCAGGAGCTTGCCATCCCCTACGAGGAGGCGGTGGCCTTTATAGAGCGCTACTTCCAAAGCTTCCCCAAGGTGCGGGCCTGGATAGAAAAGACCCTGGAGGAGGGGAGGAAGCGGGGCTACGTGGAAACCCTCTTCGGAAGAAGGCGCTACGTGCCCGACCTCAACGCCCGGGTGAAGAGCGTCAGGGAGGCCGCGGAGCGCATGGCCTTCAACATGCCCGTCCAGGGCACCGCCGCCGACCTCATGAAGCTCGCCATGGTGAAGCTCTTCCCCCGCCTCCGGGAGATGGGGGCCCGCATGCTCCTCCAGGTCCACGACGAGCTCCTCCTGGAGGCCCCCCAAGCGCGGGCCGAGGAGGTGGCGGCTTTGGCCAAGGAGGCCATGGAGAAGGCCTATCCCCTCGCCGTGCCCCTGGAGGTGGAGGTGGGGATGGGGGAGGACTGGCTTTCCGCCAAGGGTTAGGGGGGCCCTGCCGTTTAGAGGAAGTTCAAGGGGTTGTCCCTCAGAAACGCCTCCAGGGGAACGCCCTCTGGGCCTACCAGGAGGCCTTTAGCCCCAAAGGTGCGGGTGAAGGCTTCCAGGCCCTGGGTTCTTTTTGAGGGGGCGCTTTTGACCTCGAGGGCCAGGAGGCGCTTTCCCTTTTGAAGGACAAAGTCCACTTCCTGGTCCCTTTCCCGCCAGTAGTACACCTCAAAGCCCCCCTGGTGCGCGTGGGCCAGAAGGTGGGCGCCCACGGCGGTTTCTACGAGCCGCCCCATGAGGGCGGCGTCCTCCCACACCTCCTCTGGGGAGAGCCCCAGGACGGCCGTGATGAGTCCCGTGTTAAGGGCCAGGAGCTTTGGGCTCGAGGCCCGGCGCCGGATGGGCTCGGCGGCGTACTTTTGCAGGGCACCGAGAAGGCCCGCCCCTTCCAAGAGCTCCAGGTAATAGGCCAAGGTCACCGTGTTCCCAGCGTCCTGGAGTTGCCCCAGCATCTTTGTGTAGGAGAGCACCTGGCCGCTGTAGAGGAGGCCAAGCTCCAAGACCCTTCGGAGGAGGGCGGGTTTCTCCACCCGGGTGTGGAGCAGGATATCGCGTCCCAGGGTGGTTTCTAAAAGGGCGTCTTTGATGTAGCGAGCGAACCTCTCGGGCTCTTCCCGCAGGGGGGCCGCGCCCGGGTAACCCCCGAAGTAGAGGTACTCGGGGAGGGTGTACCCGAAGGCTCGCTCCATCTCGTAAAAGCTCCAGTGAGGGAGGTGAAGGACCTCAAAGCGGCCGGCGAGGCTTTCGGAAAGGCCCTTTTGCAGAAGCAGGGGAGAGGAGCCCAGGAGGACCACCTTTAGGGGAAGGCCCCGTAGGGTGTCCTCGTCCCAGAGGCGCTTGAGGGTTTCCGACCAGCCCAGCACCTTCTGGGCTTCGTCCAAGACCAGGAGGGCTTCCCCCGCCTGCGCCAGGCGGCGGGCTAGGGTCCACTGGGTTTCCAGCCAGGGGGCTTCCTTGAGGGTGGGTTCGTCGGCGGAGGCGTAGTGGTAGGGGAGACCGCAGGTCTGGGCCACCTGCAGGGCAAGGGTGGTCTTGCCCACCTGCCTGGGGCCCAGCACCACCTGGAGGAGGTGGCGGGGCGCCTGGAGCCGCCTTAGGAGCTCCTGGGCCTGGGGACGGGTGAAGGAGATTTTGCTCAACATACTGAGCATTTTTACTCAGCACATTGAGTAAATCAAGAGGCGGGCCCTGGGTAAGAGCACCCGGCGGAGGGTTCGTCCCACCCGCCCCACGGGCCCTGGTATAGTGGCCGCCATGAGGCGCTACTTCGGCACCGACGGGGTGCGGGGGGAGGCAGGGAAGCCCCCTCTTACCCCGGAGTTTGTCCTAAAGCTCGGCCAGGCGGCGGGGGCCTACTTCCTTGCCCAGGAAAAAAGGCCCGTGGTCCTCCTCGCCAAGGACACCCGGGAGTCCTCGGACCTCCTGGAGGCCGCCCTGGCGGCGGGGCTTATGAGCCAGGGGGTGCGGGTGGAGCACCTCGGGGTCCTCCCCACCCCGGGGGTCGCCCACCTCACCAAGGCCCTCAAGGCCACGGCGGGGGCGGTGATCTCGGCGAGCCACAACCCCTACCAGGACAACGGCATCAAGTTCTTCGGGCCCACGGGGGAGAAGCTCCCCGACGGGGCCGAGGAGGAGATTGAGCGCCTTCTCCTGGAAGACCACCCCACCCGGGGGATCGGCACCGTGGGGGACTTCCGGGAGGCGGAGAGGATGTACCTGGACTTCCTCCTCGCCCACGCCCCGGACCTCACGGGGCTCAAGGTGGGCCTGGACCTCGCCCACGGGGCCACCTACCGCATCGGGCCCAAGCTCTTCCAGAAGGCGGGGGCCGAGGTCATGGCCTTCTTCAACACCCCGGACGGCCGGAACATCAACCGGGGCTGCGGCTCCACCCACCCCGAGGCCTTGAGCCGCTTCGTGGTGGAGCTCGGGCTGGACCTGGGAATCGCCTTTGACGGGGACGGGGACCGGGTGCAGTTCATAGACCGCAAGGGGCGCCTCTTCCACGGGGACCACGTCCTCTACCTCGCCGCCTTGGCCTTTGGGGAGAAAGGCGTGGTGGGGACGGTGATGAGCAACATGGCCCTGGAGGTGGCCCTCAAGGAAAGGGGCCTCGCCTTCCACCGGGCGGCGGTGGGCGACCGGTACGTCCTGGAGAAGCTCAAGGAGACGGGCCTGGCCCTGGGAGGGGAGCCCTCGGGGCACGTGATCTTCCTCCGCCACCACACCACGGGGGACGGCCTCCTCACCGCCCTCCTCACCCTGAAGGCCCTGAAGGCCCTGGGCGGGGACCTCGCCGACTGGTACGAGGCGCTTCCCCTCTACCCCCAGGTGCTCCTCAACGTGCGGGTTTCCGACAAGGCCAAGGTGATGGCGGACCCGAGGCTTGGGGAGGCCGTCCGCGAGGCCGAGGCCCGGCTAGGGGGGAGGGGCCGGGTGAACGTCCGCCCCTCGGGCACGGAGCCCGTGGTCCGGGTCATGGTGGAGGCGGAGGAGGGGGCGGAGGAGGTGGCGCGGGAGCTCGCCGAGCGCGTCCGGGCCCTCTCCCAAGAGGCCCAGGCGGTATGATGGACCCCGATGGCGGAACCCCTCGGCCACTACCAGGAGCAGCGGGTAGGGGTGTTCGTGGACACCCAGAACCTCTACCACTCGGCCCGGGACTACTACGAGCGCAACGTCAACTTTGAGAGCCTCCTGCGCTTCGCCGTGGGGGGAAGACGTCTGGTGCGGGCCACCGCCTACGTGGTGGAGAAGGAGGGGGACACCTCCGCCTGGCCCTTCATCTACAAGCTTTCCACCATCGGGTACAAGGTCCGCCGGATGTACCTCACGGTGAAGGAGACGGGGGAAGGCGGGCGGCCCATCTACTCCGGCAACTGGGACATGGGCATCGCCGCCGACATGGTCCGGCTCATGCCCTACCTGGACGTGGTGGTCCTGGGGAGCGGGGACGGGGACTTCGTGGAGATCCTCGAGGTCCTGATGGAGCGGGGCATCCGGGTGGAGGTGATCGCCTTCCGGGAGACCACGGCCCAGCGGCTCATTGACGCCGTGGACCGCTTCACCCACCTCCCCGAGATCCCCGGGGCCTTCATGGAACCCAAAAACGCTGAGCGCTAGCCGTGGAAGGCCTGGAAGCCTACGACTACCACCTCCCTCCCGAGCAGATCGCCCAGGAAGGGGTGGAGCCCAGGGACATGGCCCGGCTGATGGTGGTCTACAGGGAAGGCCCCTTCCGGGTGGCGCACAAGCGGGTGCGGGACCTGCCCGAGTTCCTGCGCCCCGGGGACGTCCTGGTCTTCAACGAGAGCAAGGTGATCCCGGCGAGGCTTCTCGCCAGGAAGCCCACGGGGGGAAAGGTGGAGATCCTCCTGGTGCGGGAGCGCTCCCCCGGGCTTTGGGAAGCCCTCCTGGGCCCCGCGAGGAAGGCGCCCCCCGGAACCCGGCTCCTCCTCCTCTCCCCCAAGGACCTGGCCCCGGTCCCGGGCCTTCAGGCGGAGGTGGTGGCGGTGGAGGAGGACGGGGTGCGCCTCCTCCGCTTCCAAGGCGACCTCGTGGCCCACCTGGAGGAGGTGGGGGAGGTTCCCCTTCCCCCCTACATCAAGGCCAAGATCCCCATGGAGCGCTACCAGACGGTCTACGCCAGGCGCCCGGGGTCCGTGGCCGCCCCCACCGCCGGCCTCCACTTCACCCCGGAGCTTCTGGAAAGACTTCGTGAAATGGGGGTGGAGCTTCGCTTCCTCACCCTGCACGTGGGCCCCGGCACCTTCCGCCCGGTGAAGGGGGACCCCGAGAAGCACGAGATGCACGCCGAACCCTACGCCATCCCCGAGGAGGTGGCGGAGGCCGTGAACCGGGCCAAGGCGGAGGGGCGGCGGGTCGTCGCCGTGGGCACCACGGTGGTCCGGGCCCTGGAGAGCGCCTACCGGGAAGGGGTCGGGGTGGTGGCGGGCGAGGGGGAGACGCGGCTCTTCATCCGCCCCCCCTACACCTTCAAGGTGGTTGACGCCCTCTTCACCAACTTCCACCTGCCCCGCTCCACCCTCCTCATGCTGGTGGCGGCCTTCTTGGGGAGGGAGCGGACCCTCGAGGCCTACCGCCTGGCCGTGGCCGAGGGCTACCGCTTCTACTCCCTGGGGGACGCCATGCTCATCCTGTAGAGCGCGAGGGCCAGGGCCTCCATCTCCTCCCGCAGGTGGAGGGCCCTAAGCCAGCGCCCGGGGATCGCCCCAAGGCCGTAGTAGGCCCCGGCGAGCTGGCCGTAGACCGCCCCCACGGTGTCCGCGTCCCCCCCCAGGTTCACGGCGAGGCGCATCCCCTCCTCAAAGTCCCGCCCCCGGGCGAAGGCCCAAAGGGCCGCGGCCAGGGTCCCGGGGGCGTAGCCCGGCCCCTCCTCCGGCGCCTCCCAAAACCCTCCTTCCACCACCCGCCTTAGGGCGGGGTGGAGGTCGGCCCCCCGGAAGGGCTCAAGGGCGAGGAGGGCCTCCTTGGGTGCCCCCCTCAGGGCCTCCCGGAGGAGCCAGGCGAGGACCTCGGTGGCCTCGAGGGCCTCCCTCGCCCCGTGGGTGGTCCGGGCGGCGCGCCGGGCCAGGGAAAGAAGGTCAGGGTGGTTCTCGTAGGCGAGGACGAGGGGAGCGAGGCGCATCAAGGGCCCGTTTCCCGCCCCCGCCTCGTCCCCCGCATAGGGGTCGCCCGTGGCGGCGTAGCGCTCCAGGGCCCTCCTGGTGGCGTGGCCGAGGCCAAAACAGACCCCGGTGGCGCTCCTGTACCCCTCCCGGTACCAGCGCAGGTAGCGGTCCATCTGGTCCTTGGGGTCAAACCCCCGCTGCAAGAGGCTTTCCGCCAGGCAGAGGGCCTGGCTCGTGTCGTCGGTCCAGAACCCGGGGGGAAGGCGGTGGGGCCCCCCGCCCTTCATCTCCCGGACCTCCGGAAAGGTGCCCTTGGGCAGGCCCTCCACCTGGGCCCCGAGGGCGTCCCCCACGGCGAGGCCCAAGAAGGCCCCGAGGCGCCGGTCCTGCCTCTCCTTTAGGCCCTTCACCCAGGCCCCGGCCTCCTCAGGCCCCAAGAGGGTGGGCCGGCGTTCCGGGGAAAACCAGGCGAGGAGGCGGGCGGCCTCCTTAGGGTCCAGGCCCTCGGGGCTTTGGGCCAGGAGGAGCTTGTGGTCCCCGTCGGCCAGGGCCACCATGCCCAGCAAAAGGCCCTCCGCCTCCTCTCCCGGGGAGAGGGGCGGCCCCAGGTAGACCGCGTCCACCTCCTCCCCGTCCGCCGGGTTGAGGAGCCCTTCCACGAGGCCGTAGTTCACGGGGGCGGGGCGGTCTTGGCCCACGAAGCGAAGCCCTCCCCCCTCCCAGGCGTAGCGGTAGGGGCTTCCCCGGCTCCACTCCACGCGCATCCGAAGCCTCATGCTCGCACTTCCCCTTTCGCTCCACCGGCCTAGGGAAACCAGAAAGCCTTTCCGGGGCCCCCATGCCGGCTTGCGCCGGCATGGGGTGGGGTCATACCGCCTCCAAAAGCAGGCGGGCCACGGAGAGGTAGATGAGGAGGCCCGTGACGTCCGAGAGGGTGGCCACGAGGGGGTTGGACACCAAGGCCGGGTCCACGCCCAAGCGCCTCAGGAGGAAGGGGAGCATGGCCCCCACCAGGTTGGCGAAGAAGACGATGAGGACCAAGGACACGCCCACCACGGGGAGGAGGAGGGGGTGGCCGTCCCAGTAGACCTTGCCCACGAGGAGAAAGCTCAAGGTGAGGCCGAGGAGGAGGCCCACCCCCATCTCCTTGAGGAAGACCCGCCGCCAGTCCCTGAGGTCCAGGTCGCGGGTGGCGAGGGCGCGGATGATAAGGGTGGCCGACTGGTTGCCGGTGTTCCCCCCGGTGCCGAGGAGGACGGGGACGTAGAAGGCCAAGGCGGTGACGGCCTCGAGGACGCTCTCAAACCCCTGGAGGATGGAGCTCGTAACCATCCCCGTGAGGATCAGGATCACGAGCCACCTCACCCGGGCAAGCCACAGGGCCACGGGGCCCGCCTCGCTGTAGACGAGGTCGGGCACGTCCACGGCGCCGAGCTTGTGGATGTCCTCCGTGGCCTCGGCCTCCAGCACGTCCAGGACGTCGTCCACGGTGACGATCCCCACCAGGCGGCCCTCCTCGTCCACCACCGGCAGCACGGTGAAGTCGTAGTCGGCCATGAGGCGGGCCACCTCCTCCTGGTCCGTGTCCGTGCGCACGTAGACCACCTTGGGGTTCATGATCTCCGCCACCCGCGTCCTGGGGTCGGCCACGATGAGGTCCCGCAAGGAGAGCACCCCCTTGAGGCGGCCCTTTTCGTCCACCACGTAGATGTAGTAGATGGTCTCGGCGTCGGGGGCCGCCCGGCGCAGGAAGCGGAGGACCTCCTCCACGGTCATCCCCTCCCGCACGGCCACGTACTCCGGGGTCATGAGGCCGCCCGCCTCGTCCTCCTCGTACCTGGCCAGGGCCTCCACCTCGGCCCGCGTCCTCGGGTCCAGGAGGTCCTTGAGGCGCTGGAAGTAGGCGGGGTCCTCCTTCCTCACCGCCTGAAGGGCGTCGGCGAGGTCGTCCAAGGAGAGCTCCTCCAGGATCTCCCTCAGGCGCCAGGGGGGGAGGGTCTTCAGGTACTCCGCCTGCTCCTCCGGGGAGAGGTGGGAGAGGACCTCGGCGGCCTTGGCCTTGGGGAGGAGGGTGAGGACCACGTAGCGGTGCTCCCCCTTAAGCTCATCCCAGAGGGCGAGGAGGTCCTGGGGGTGGATCTCCTCCAAGACCTCCCGGAGGGCCCGGGTGTCCCCTTCCTGCAAGGCTTCTTGGAGGGAAACGGCCAACTTTTCCTCCACAGGCGGCCTCCTTTCCCGCCGAAGGCCGCCCGGGGGCGGCCCTCAGCGCTCGGGACTCGAGGGCAAGGGCCCTTCGCGCATACCTGCCCTAAGGTAGGGCACGGGAAGCCCCCCTGTCAAGGCGGGCCTCCAGGAAGCGCTCCAACAGGAAGAGGGCCAGGGCGAGGCCCACGAGGAAGGGCCTCAAGGGAAGGGCCTCCTTCCCCGAGGAGGCCTCCCCTGGGCCCGCGAGGAGCCGGCCTCCCGAGGCCTCGGCCAGGGCCCTCAGGACCTCGCGCCCGTCCCGCGGGCTCCACTCCCCCGGGAGGGGAAGGGCGAGGGGGAGGCGGAGCCCCCTGTCCAAAAGCACCCCCTCCCCTTCCACCCGGGCCTCAAAGCGGAGGGGCCCGGTGGGGACCATGGGCCGCCTCGTCCCTCCCGAGAGGATCTCGGGCGCCTCCAGGGGACCCAAGGCCACCACCCTCACCCCCTCCCCCTCCGGGTAGGCGTAGAGGGCGAGGGCCCGCCTCGCCCCGATGAGCCAGCGGAAAAGCCCCCCGAGGAAGGCCGAGGCCTCGGGGAAGTCCCGCCAGGAGCGGGAGAGGTCCGTGGCCAAGGCCGCGACCCTCCCCTCCCCCCGCTCCCCGATGGCGAGGACGGCCCGCTCGCCGCTTGTGAGGAGGACCTGGGCCCAAGGCTCGGCCCTCGCGGGGAGGAGGACGGAAAGGGGCGGGAAGCGGAAGCCCTCGGTCAGGGCGTGGGGCCTGGCCTCCACGGGGAACCTTCCCTCCAGGGCCTCCCCCCGGAAGACCTCCTGCCCCTCCCGCAGGAAGAGGCGGGGAAGCTCCCTGGGAGAGGGGGCCTGGTAGAAACGTCCCCCGCCCCTCCGGGCGAGCTCCTTCAGGAAGGGGGCGTCGGCGTCGGGGCCCAGGGCGAGGGCGCTCACTTCCACCCCGGAGGTCTGGGCCAGGTCCAGGATAGGTTCCTTGGCGTCGGCGATGAGGCCGTCGGTGAGGACCAGGACCGCCTTCCGCTCCCCCGGTACCCCCTGGAGGAGGCGGACCGCCTCCCGGAAGGCCCCCCCGAGGACCGTCCCCCCCCCCGCCCTTAAGGAGAGGAGGAGGCTTTCCGCCTCCTTCTTGGCCTGGGCGGTCATGGGCCTCGGGGGAAAGAGAACCCGGTGGCCCGAGGAGAAGACCACCACCCCCAGGCGGTCCTCGGGGGCGGCGCTTTCCACCAGGGCCAAGGCCCCGGCCACCGCCATGGAGAGCTTCTCTCCCGCCATGCTCCCCGAGACATCCAGGACGAGGACCAAGGCCGCCCCCTCCCGGCCTAAGGGCTTCAGGGGAAGCTCCTCGGGCAAAGCCCTATCCCAGCCCCCGAAGAAGAGGCCCTTCGGGGTGGCGGTGAAGAGGAGGCCGCCCCCCCGGCGGAGGAAGGCCTTAAGGGCCTCGGGCGCCCCCTCGGGGAGGTCCAAAACCCCCGTGCCCACGACCACCAGGTCCGCCTCCAGGGGAAGCGTAAAGCCCTCCTCCACCTGGAAGCCCTGGGCCTCGAGGTAGCGGGCCGCGGCCGGGTCGCCCAGCACCACGGCCTTCGCCCGGTCGGCGGGGGCCACCTCCACCTCCGCCTCGCTCCGCCCCCAAGGGCCTTCCGCCACCGCCCGGACCGCCGCCTTCTCCGTGAGGGGAAAGGTATAGACGAGGGCCTTCCTCCCCTCCACCCTCAACGCCCTCTCCAGGACCCCCCCAGGGCCTTCCACCCGGACTCTCGCCTCCGCGGGCACGGGGGCTTCCAGCACCACCCCCACCCCCACGGTCTCCCCGTAGAGGGGGTAGGCCGGGGGGACAAGGCGCACCGCCACGTAAGGCCTTGGAGGGACGTAAAGGGCGTCCAGGGGAAAGGGCGGAGGGATGGGCTCCAAAAGCCCGTCGGAGACCAAAACCGCCCGGCTTGGCCGGTGGCGGAGCGCCTCCTTGTAGGCCTCCCGGAGGTCCGTCCCCTCCCCAAGGTCCAGCCTTCGCGCCGTGGGCGAGGGCAGGGTGGCGGCCCGCTCGGCGAAGGCCACGTAGACCCCGTCCTTGGGAAGCCTCGCGGCCAGGGCGAAGACGGCCTCCCGGGCCGAGGGGGAGAAGTCCAGGAGGTAGACCACCCGCCCCTCAAGGGGCCACCTGGGGTCCAGGAAGGCGAGGAGGAGCAGGAGGAGGACCAGGACCCTGAGGGGGAGCATGCCCCTATGCTACCCTCCTCCTCCCGGAGACCTTTCGCCGGGGCCTCCACGCCCGCGCAAGGCGGCCTCAATCCATCCAGTGCCCGAGCTTCTCCTTCTTGGCCTGGAGGTAGCGCTCGTTGTGGGGGTTGTCCCCGGCCCTCAAGGGGATGCGCTCCACGATCTCTATGCCGAAGCCGGAGAGGGCCCGGACCTTGCGCGGGTTGTTGGTGAGGAGGCGCATCTTCCGCACCCCGAGGTCGTAGAGGATCTGGGCCCCCACGCCGTAGTCCCGGAGGTCCGGGGGAAACCCCAGGGCCAGGTTGGCCTCCACCGTGTCCAGCCCTTGGTCCTGGAGGTGGTAGGCCTTGATCTTGTTCACGAGGCCGATCCCCCGCCCCTCCTGCCTCAGGTAGACCAAGACCCCCTTCCCCTCCTCGGCGATCCGCTGTAGGGCCAGGTCCCTCTGGAAGCCGCAGTCGCACCGCAGGGAGTGGAGGGCGTCCCCGGTGAGGCACTCGGAGTGCATGCGCACGAGGACGGGCTCCTCCGGCGCCCAGCTTCCCATGACCAAGGCGGCGTGCTCCTCCCCCGTGAGGGTGTCGCGGTAGCCCAGGATGCGGAACTCCCCAAAGCGGGTGGGAAGGAGGGCCTCCGCCTCCCGCCGCACGTAGAGGTCCCCCTTCTCCAGGCGGTAGCGGATGAGGTCGGCGATGGTGCCCACCTTGAGGCCGTGCCTCCTAGCGAAGGCCAGGAGGTCGGGCAGGCGGGCCATGGTGCCGTCCTCCTTGAGGATCTCAATGAGGCTGCCCACCGGGGTGAGGCCGGCGAGGCGCAACAGGTCCACCGTGGCCTCCGTGTGCCCGGCGCGGCGCAAGACCCCCCCGGGCCTCGCCACCAGGGGAAAGACGTGCCCCGGGCGGCGGAAGTCCTGGGCCGTGGCCTCGGGGTCGGCGAGGAGCCGGATGGTGGCCGCCCGCTCAAAGGCGCTGATCCCCGTGGTCGTCCCCCGGGCGTCCACGCTCACGGTGAAGCGGGTGCCCTGGGGGTCCTGGTTCCTCTCCACCATGAGGGGGAGGTCCAGGGCCTTGGCCCTCTCCTCCGTGAGGGCCACGCAGAGGAGGCCCCGGCACTCCTTGAGCATGAAGTTCACCCACTCCGGGGTCACGTGCTCCGCCGCCATGATCAGGTCGCCCTCGTTCTCCCGGTCCTCGTCGTCCACCAAGATCACGGGGCGGCCCGCCTTGAGCTCCTCCAGAAGTTCCTTGACGCTGGCGATCCCTTCCATCACGCTCTCCCCAAAAGCCGCGCCACGTAACGGGCGATGAGGTCCACCTCGAGGTTCACCCCGTCCCCCACCCGAAGCCTCCCCAGGTTGGTCACCTCGAGGGTGTGGGGGATGAGGGTGACCCAGAAGGCCTCCCCCGTAAGCCCCGCCACCGTGAGGGAGACCCCGTTTAGGGCCACGCTCCCCTTCTCGGCGATGTAGGGGGCGAGCGCCTTGGGGGGGAGGAAGTAGAAGTCCTTGGCCCCTGGGGCCTCGCGGACCTCCCAAAGCCTCGCCACCCCGTCCACGTGCCCGGTGACGAAGTGCCCCCCAAGCCTGTCCCCCACCTTCAGGGCCCGCTCCAGGTTGGGCCTGTGCCCCACCCGCCAGGTGGGGGCGGTGCGGCGCAGGGTCTCCTGGGCGAGCTCCACCCAAAACCCCCCCTCCTCCACCGCCACCGCCGTGAGGCAGGCCCCGTCCACGGCCACGGAGTCCCCCACCTTGAGGTCCTCCAGCACCTTCCGGGCACCTATGTAGACCCGGAGGAAGGGCCCTTCCTCCACCTTCAGGATCTCCCCCGTTTCCTCCACGAGTCCCGTGAACATCTATCCCTCCGGGTAGGCCTCGAGCCAGAGGTTCTCCCCCAGCCACTCCCTGCGGGCAAGGCGAAGGCGGAGGGCCTCCGCCACCCGCTCCACCCTAAAGCCCTCGGCAAGCCCCCTCCCCTCCCCCAGGATCCGGGGGGCGAGGAAGAGGGCGAGCTTGTCCACCAGGCCCCTTTCCAGAAAGGCCCCGGCAAGCCTCGGCCCCCCCTCCAGGAGCACCCCGTCCACCCCCTCCTCCAGGAGGAAGGCGAGGGCCCTTTCCGGGTCCACCCGCCCCCCTTCCCGGGGGAGGGCCACCACCCGGGCCCCCGCCTCCTCCAGGGCCGAAACCCGCGCCCCTGGGGCCCCCTCCCCCACGAAGACCAGAACCCGGGCGGGCTCGCCCCTGGGGCCCTTCCGGAAGAGGCGGGCCGTGGGGGGCGTCCTCGCCTCGGTGTCCAGGACCACCTTGAGGGGGTCGCGGAGGGGCGGGGGCTCCACCATGAGGGGAAAGGGGCGGAAGTCGGGTTCCCGCACGGTGAGGGCGGGGTCGTCCTTTAGGACAGTCCCCACCCCCACCATCACGGCGGGAAGCCACTGCCGGTAGGCGTGGGCCACGCGGCGGCTCGCCTCCGAGGAGATCCAGCGGGCGTCCCCCGAAGGGGCGGCCACCTTCCCGTCCAGGGTGAGGGCCGCCTTGAGGAGGACGAAGGGAAGGCCCTTTTTCTGCACGGCGAAGAAGACCTCGTTCTGGGCCCGGGCCTCGGCCTCCAAAAGGCCCGCCTCCACCTGGACCCCCCCCGCCCGCAGGCGCTCAAGCCCCCCCTTGGCCACGGGGTTTTCCTCCCGGGCCGCCACCACCACCCGGGAAACCCCCGCCTGGAGGAGGGCCAGGGAGCAGGGCGGGGTGCGCCCGAAGTGGTCGCAGGGCTCGAGGGTCACGTAGGCCGTGGCCCCCCGGGCGAGCTCCCCCGCCTGCTGGAGGGCGAAGACCTCGGCGTGGGGCTCTCCCGCCCGGGGGTGAAACCCCTCGCCCACGATCCGGCCTTCCCTTACCAGGACCGCCCCCACCAGGGGGTTCGGGCTCGTGTGGCCCCGGGCCCTTTCGGCAAGCTGCAGGGCCCTTCGCAGAAAGCGCTCGTCCAGGTCGCGCAAGTGGCCCTCCTTCTCCCATCCGGACTTTCACCGTCGGCCCCGGAATTCCACCGGGTCGGGCCCCTTTGGGGGCTTCGCGGGCTTTCACCGCCGGTGGGGACTTCCACCCCGCCCCGAAGGAGGTGCCGAAGCACCTGGCCTTAGCATACCACCCGCCGGGAGCCCAAGCCCCCAGGGAGGCCCCGGCAGAGGGGTTCCGCGGAAACCCAAAGGGGTCAGCGGGCGGCCAGGGAGGCCAGGAACTCCTTGTTGTTCTTGGTGCGGGCGAGCCGGGCGAGGAGCATCTCCATGGCCTCCGCGGGGTCCATGTCCGCCAGGACCTTGCGCAGGAGCCACATCTTGTGGGTGACCTCCTCGCCGAGGAGCAACTCCTCCCGCCTCGTGCCGGACTTGAGGATGTCGATGGCGGGGAAGATGCGCCGCTCCTCCAGGCGGCGGGAGAGGTGGAGCTCCATGTTGCCCGTCCCCTTGAACTCCTCAAAGATCACGTCGTCCATGCGGCTGCCCGTCTCCACGAGGGCGGTGGCGAGGATGGTGAGGCTCCCGCCCCCACGGATGTTCCGGGCCGCCCCCAGGAAGCGCTTGGGGAAGTAGAGGGCGGCGGAGTCCAGACCGCCCGAGAGGGTGCGCCCCGTGGGCGGGGTCACCAGGTTGTTCGCCCGGGCCAGGCGGGTGATGGAGTCCAGGAGGATCATCACGTGCCCGCCCTCCTCCACGATGCGCTTGGCCCTCTCGTGGACGAACTCGGCCACGCGGATGTGGTTCTGGGGAGGCTCGTCAAAGGTGCTGGCGATGACCTCGGCGCCTTGGACGCTCTCCCGGAAGTCCGTGACCTCCTCGGGGCGCTCGTCAATGAGGAGGACGATGACCTTGATGTCGGGCTCGTTCTTGAGGACGGCGTTGGCGATCTTCTTGAGGAGGGTGGTCTTCCCCGCCTTGGGAGGGGCCACGATGAGGCCGCGCTGGCCCCGGCCGATGGGGGCGAGGAGGTCAATGACCCGGGTGGAGAGCTCGTCCGGGGTGGTCTCCAACCGGATCTGCCGGTCGGGGAACTGGGGGGTGAGCTCGTCAAAGCGGGGGCGGTTCTTGGCGGCCTCGGGGTCCAGGTTGTTCACCGCCTCCACCTTGAGGAGGGTGGCGTAGCGCTCGTTCTCCCGGGGCGGCCTGGCCTGGCCCACCACGTAGTCCCCGGCCCTCAGGGCGTACTGCTTGATGAGCCCCGCCGAGACGATGGCCACCCGGGACTCCAGGTTGTGGAGGTTCTCGGTGAGGAAGCCGTACCCGTCCTGGCTGATCTCCAGGTAGCCCTTGACCAGCCTCAGCCCCTCTCCCTGGGTCTGCCGCTCCAGGAGGGCCATGATGAGCTGGTCCTTCTTCATGCGCTTGTAGCCTTCAATGCCCGCCTCCTGGGCCAGGAGGTGGAGCTCGGGCAGGATCTTGCTGGCGAGCTCCTGGTAGGTGAGGGGAGTTTCCTGAAGGGTTTCCTTCCTTCTCATGGCTTAACCTTCTCCCAATCCTCCAAGAAGCGCTTAAGGCCGATGTCCGTGAGGGGGTGCTTTAGGAGCTGCTTGAAAACGGCGTGGGGCATGGTGGCGATGTCCGCCCCCAGAAGGGCGGCCTCGGTGACGTGCCGGGGGTGGCGGATGGAGGCGGCGATGACCTTGACGGGAAGGTCCTGGACCTGGATCATCTCCACGATCTCCCGAAGAAGCTCCCCCCCGTCCCAGGAGATGTCGTCCACCCGCCCCAGGAAGGGGCTCACGTAGCTGGCCCCGGCCCGGGCGGCGAGGAGGGCCTGGTTGGCGGAGAAGATGAGGGTCATGTTGACCTTGATCCCCTCGGCGGAAAGCCGTTTGCAGGCCTTGAGGCCCTCCTCGGTGGTGGGGAGCTTGACCACGATATTGGGGTGGATGGCGGCAAGCCGCCTGCCCTCCGCCACCATGGCCTCGGCCTCGAGGGCCGTCACCTCCGCCGAAACCGGGCCGCCCACCGTCTCGCAGATCGCCCGTAGGTGGGCGGCGAAGGCCTCCTCGGTCAGGGCCTCCCCCTTGGCGGCGAAGGCCTTGGCCACCAAGGTGGGGTTGGTGGTCACCCCGGAGAGCACCCCCCAAGCGGCGATCTCCCGTATCTCCTCCAAGCTCGCGGTGTCCAAGTAAAGCTCCATGGCTGGCTCCTTGTGGCGTGGGATGGTTTCGGCTTGGCCTCAGTCTAGCAGGCCCGGGGTGGGCGTTGTCAAGCCAGGGCATGGGCTGCTAGCATGGGCTTAGCCGCCGACGGGGGATTTTACCCCAGGAAGCGGGCGGTGTAAAGGCGAGGATGGGGAGAGTACCCCTGCCCAAGAGCCCCAAGCGAGCCGGGGAGGGTGAAAGCCCGGCGGTGAGGGCAGGCGGGAAGATCGCCCCGGAGCCGCGGGAGGAAAGGGGCCCAAGGCCCCGAGTAATGCCCGCCGGGTGGCGCCCGTGATCGCGCCCCAACGAGGGCCTGGGGGCTTCCCCAGGAAGCGCGGTGGTACCGCGGAAGCCTTTCGTGGCTTTCGTCCGCGCCTTCGGGCGCGGGCGTTTTGCTAGGAGGTGGGAGATGTTCAAGGAGGTCGGCGAGCCCAACTTTCCCAAGCTGGAAGAGGAGGTCTTGGCCTTCTGGAAGCGGGAAAAGATCTTCCAAAAGAGCGTGGAAAACCGCAAAGGCGGTCCCCGCTACACCGTCTACGAGGGCCCTCCCACCGCCAACGGCCTCCCCCACGTGGGCCACGCCCAGGCCCGGAGCTACAAGGACCTCTTCCCCCGCTACAAGACCATGCGGGGCTACTACGCGCCCCGGAGGGCAGGCTGGGACACCCACGGGCTTCCCGTGGAGCTGGAGGTGGAGAAGAAGCTCGGCCTCAAGAGCAAGCGGGAGATTGAGGCCTACGGCATTGAGCGCTTCAACCAAGCCTGCCGCGAGTCCGTCTTCACCTACGAGAAGGAGTGGGAGGCCTTTACCGAGCGCATCGCCTACTGGGTGGACCTGGAGAACGCCTACGCCACCTTGGAACCCACCTATATTGAGAGCATCTGGTGGAGCCTGAAGAACCTCTTTGACCGGGGCCTCCTCTACCGGGACCACAAGGTGGTGCCCTACTGCCCCCGCTGCGGCACCCCCCTCTCCTCCCACGAGGTCGCCCTGGGGTACAAGGAGATCCAAGACCCCTCGGTCTACGTCCGCTTCCCCTTGAAGGAGCCGAAGAAGCTTGGCCTAGAGAAGGCGAGCCTCCTCATCTGGACCACCACCCCCTGGACCCTGCCCGGGAACGTGGCCGCAGCAGTCCACCCGGAGTACACCTACGCCGCCTTCCAGGTGGGAGACGAGGCCCTGATCCTGGAGGAGGGGCTGGGGAGGAAGCTTTTGGGCGAGGGAACCCCGGTCCTCAAAACCTTCCCGGGCAAGGCCCTGGAAGGCCTCCCCTACACCCCCCCCTACCCCCAGGCCTTGGAGAAGGGCTACTTCGTGGTCCTCGCCGACTACGTGAGTCAAGAGGACGGGACGGGCATCGTCCACCAGGCCCCCGCCTTCGGCGCCGAGGACCTGGAGACGGCGAGGGTCTACGGGCTTCCCCTCCTGAAGACCGTGGACGAGGAGGGGAAGCTCCTCGTGGAGCCGTTTAAGGGCCTCTACTTCCGCGAGGCCAACCGGGCGATCCTAAGGGACCTGAGGGGGCGGGGCCTCCTCTTCAAGGAGGAAAGCTACCTCCACAGCTACCCCCACTGCTGGCGGTGCTCCACCCCCCTCATGTACTACGCCACGGAGAGCTGGTTCATCAAAAACACCCTCTTCAAGGACGAGCTCATCCGCAAGAACCAGGAGATCCACTGGGTGCCCCCCCACATCAAGGAGGGCCGCTACGGGGAGTGGCTCAAGAACCTCGTGGACTGGGCCTTAAGCCGCAACCGCTACTGGGGGACACCCCTCCCCATCTGGGTCTGCCAGGCGTGCGGCAAGGAGGAGGCCATCGGGAGCTTCCAGGAGCTCAAGGCGAGGGCCACGAAGCCCCTCCCCGAGCCCTTTGACCCCCACCGCCCCTACGTGGACCAGGTGGAGCTCGCCTGTGCCTGCGGCGGGACCATGCGCCGCGTCCCCTACGTCATTGACGTCTGGTACGACTCCGGGGCCATGCCCTTCGCCTCCTTGCACTACCCCTTTGAGCACGAAGAGGTGTTCCGGGAGAGCTTCCCCGCGGACTTCATCGCCGAGGGGATTGACCAGACCCGGGGCTGGTTCAACTCCCTCCACCAGCTCGGGGTGATGCTCTTCGGCTCCATCGCCTTCAAGAACGTGATCTGCCACGGCCTCATCCTGGACGAAAAGGGGCAGAAGATGTCCAAGTCCAAGGGGAACGTGGTGGACCCCTGGGACATCATCCGGGAGTTCGGGGCGGACGCCCTCAGGTGGTACATCTACGTCTCCGCGCCTCCCGAGGCCGACCGGCGCTTCGGGCCCAACCTGGTTCGGGAAACGGTGCGGGACTACTTCCTCACCCTCTGGAACGTCTACAGCTTCTTCGTGACCTACGCCAACCTGGACCGGCCCGACCTCAAGAACCCCCCTCCCCCCGAGAAGCGGCCCGAGATGGACCGCTGGCTCCTCGCCCGCATGCAGGACCTCATCCAGAGGGTGACGGAGGCCCTCGAGGCCTACGACCCCACCACGAGCGCCCGCGCCCTGAGGGACTTCGTGGTGGAGGACCTCTCCCAGTGGTACGTCCGCAGGAACCGGCGCCGCTTCTGGAAGAACGAGGACGCCCTGGACCGGGAGGCGGCCTACGCCACCCTCTACGAGGCCCTCGTCCTGGTGGCCACCCTCGCCGCCCCCTTCACCCCCTTCCTCGCCGAGGTCCTGTGGCAGAACCTGGTGCGGAGCGTCCGGCCCGAGGCCAAGGAGAGCGTCCACCTCGCCGACTGGCCCGAGGCCGACCCGGCCCTGGCCGACGAGGCCCTGGTGGCCCAGATGCGGGCGGTGCTCAAGGTGGTGGACCTGGCCCGGGCGGCCCGGGCGAAAAGCGGGGTCAAGACCCGCACCCCCCTTCCCCTCCTCCTCGTCACCGCCCCCACCGCCTTGGAGCGGGAGGGGTTAAAGCGCTTCGCCCACGAGATCGCCGAGGAGCTCAACGTCAAGGAGGTCCGGGTCCTGGAACCCGGGGAGGAGATCCTCTCCTACAGGGTCCTGCCCAACCTCAAGCTCCTGGGGAGGAAGTACGGCAAGCTCGTCCCCAAAATCCGGGAGGCCCTGCAAAGGGAAAGGGAGCGCGCCGCCGCCTTGGCGCTTAAGGGCGAGGCCATCCCCCTGGAGGTGGAGGGCGAGGCCCTCACCCTCCTCCCGGAGGAGGTCCTCCTCGAGGCCGAGGCCCCCAAGGGCTACCAGGCCCTGGAGAAGGACGGGTACGTGGCCGCCCTCAAGGTGGAGGTCACGGAAGCCCTCCGCATGGAGGGCCTCGCCCGCGACCTCATCCGCCTCCTGCAGCAGGCCCGCAAAGACATGGGCCTCAAGGTCTCGGACCGGATCCGGGTGGGCTACGAGGCGGAGGGCCCCTACCTCGAGGCCCTGAAGCGGCACGGGCCCTGGATCGCCGAGGAGGTGCTGGCCACCGCCTTCGGGGAAGGCCTCTTCGGCGGGTTTGAGGCCCGGGTGGAGGACGAGGAGGGCAAGGCGGTCTTCCACCTGGCCCGGGCGGAGTGAACCCACCCCACGCGGGCTTGCGCCAGCGTGGGGACCCCGCAAAGGCCTCCCTAGGCTTTACCGGGGGGAGGAGCCTTGGGTATAGTGCCCCCGTGCTGCCGAAGGACCTCCTAGAGCCCCTCGGGCTTGACGCCCTCCTCGTCACCCGGCCGGAGAACGTCCGCTACCTTTCGGGCTTCCCCCACCCCGAGGACGCCCAGGTCCTGGTCACGGGGGAAGGGGCCTTCCTCCTCACCGACCCCCGCTACCCGGAGGCCGAAAGGGAAAGCCGCATCCCCGCCAAGGTCCTCAAGCGGGAAGAGCGGGAGGCCCTCCTCAAGACCCTGAAGGGCCGGGTGGGCTTTGAGGCCGAGCACCTCCCCTACGCCGCCCTGGAGCGCCTGAGGGAGCTCGTCCCCGCCGAGTGGGTGCCCACCAAGGGGGTGGTGGAAAAGCTCCGGCTCCGCAAAACCCCGGAGGAGGTGGAAAGGATCCGCAAGGCCCAGGCCCTGGCGGAGGAGGCCCTGGCCCACGTCCTCCCCCTCCTCAGGCCCGGGGTGGAGGAGCGGGAGATCGCCCTGGAGGTGGAGTTCTTCCTCAAAAGGCGGGGGGCCGAAGGGGCGGCCTTCCCCCCCATCGTGGCCTCCGGGGAGCGGGGGGCCCTGCCCCACGCGCGGGCCTCGGAGAAGCGCCTAAAGGCAGGGGAGCTCGTCACCCTGGACCTCGGGGCGCGGCTTGAGGGGTACCACTCGGACATGACCCGCACCTTCGCCCTCGGCAGGCCCAAGGAGGAGCTCCGCCGGGCCTACAAGGCGGTGGAGGAGGCCCTGGAGGCGGCCCTCGCCGCCTTGGCCCCCGGGAAGACGGGCAAGGAGGTGGACGCGGTGGCCCGAAAAGCGCTGGAGGCCCACGGGCTGGACCGCTACTTCGTCCACTCCCTGGGCCACGGGGTGGGCCTCGCCGTTCACGAGGGGCCGAGCCTCTCCCCCTACGGCGAGGAGGTCCTGGAGCCCGGCATGGTGGTGACGGTGGAGCCCGGGGTCTACCTGCCGGGGCTTGGGGGCGTGCGGCTTGAGGAGCTCGTCCTCCTCACCGAAAGCGGCGTGGAGCTCCTCTCCCGCTTTCCCCGGGACTTTCAGGAGCTCTAATGCAAAGCCCGTAAGATGGGGGCGTGTACGCCATCCGCGAGGGGCTAAAGCAGGTTTTCCGCCACCCCACGGCAAGCCTCGCCACCTTCTTCACCGCCCTGGTCTCCTTCACCCTGCTCTACTTCCTGGGGCTCCTCCTCTGGAACCTGGAGCGGGTGGTCCAGACCATGGAGCGGGAGCTGGAGGTGGCCGCCTTCCTCGGCCCCAAGGCGGACGTGGAAGGCCTTCTCGCCGAGATCCAAAAGTGGCCCGAGGTGGCCTCCGCCCGGCTCCAGACCAAGGAGGAGGCCCTGGCCCAGCTGGTCCTGGACTACCCCTACCTGGCGGAGGCCAAGGACCTGGTGGAAAACCCCCTGCCCGACACCCTGCGCCTGCGGCTTAGGGAACCCGAGGCGGTGCGGCGGGTGGCGGAGCGCCTCGCCCGCCTCCCCGGGGTGGAAGGGGTGGAGTACGGGGGAGAGATCACGGAAAGGCTCGTCCAGCTCCTCCAGGGCAGCCGCGTGGCCATGCTGGTCCTCGTGGGGCTTCTCCTCCTCAACACCTTCTTCAGCGTCATGGGCTCCATCCGCCTCTCGGTGGAGAGCCGGCGGGAGGCCCTGGGCATCATGCTCCTCGTGGGCGCCACCCGGCGGTTCATCCAGGCCCCCTTCGTCGTGGAGGGAACGTTCCTCACCTTGGGAGCGGGGCTTCTCGCCGTGGCCGTGGGGGCCTTCCTCTACCGGGCCCTGGCCCAGGCGGTCCAGACCCTCCTGCCCTTCGTCCCCGTCCTCTCCCCCGAGGACCTGGGGCGGACGGCGGGCCTCGTCCTCCTCCTGGCCCTCGTCCTGGGCGCAGGCGGGGCTTTCGCCGCAAGCCGGGCCCACCTGCGGGAGGTGTGAGGTGGGCCGCCTCCTCCTCCTTGTCCTCCTCCTCCTTGCCCCCGCCTGGAGCCAGGACCTCGCGGCCCAGGAAAAGCGCGTCCAGGATCTGGAGGCCCAGGCCGCCCGGGCCCGGGCCCTGGAGGAGGAGGCGGCGAAGCGCATCCAGGCGCTGAACCAGGAGCTTGCCCAGATCTCCCAGAGGCTCAAGAACCTCCTCGGGGAAAAGGCGGCCCTGGAAAAGGAGATCGCCCGCCTCGAGGCCGAAAGGCGGCGGCTCAAGCAAGAGACGGCCCGCCTTAAGGAGGAGGTGCGGCAAACGGAGGCCAGGATCGCCAAGCTGGAGAAAGACCTCGAGGCCTTGCGGGAAAGGCTCCAGGCCCTCATGGTGAGCCTGCACCGGGAGCGGGCAGGCCGCTACCTTCCCTTGCTTAGGGCCGAGTCCTTCACCGACCTCGCCGTCCGGGCCCGCTGGGTGGGGTACATCTCCCGCCAGGACACCGCCTTGGTGAAGACCCTCCAGGCCACCCTGAAGGCCCTTAGGGAGGAGAAGGCGAGGCTGGAGCTTCTGGTCCAGTCCCTCACGGCCAAGGAGGCGGAGCTTGCCGAGACGCAGCGGGCGCTGGAAGCGAAGCGGCGGGGGCTTGAAGCGGTCCTCGCCGAGCTCAGGCGGGAGGAGGCGGGCAAGAAGGCCCTCCTCCGGGACGCCCTCGAGGAGCGGGCCCAGCTCCAAAGCCGCCTGGCCGAGCTGCAAAAGCGGCTCCTGGAGGAACGGCAGCGCCTAAAGGCCCTCCAGGAGGAGGCCGAGAGGCGGCGCCGGGAAGAGGAGGCCCGCCGGGCCGCCCAGGCCAGCGTGGTGGTCCCGCCGCCCCCTCTTCCGGCCACGGTGGGCCGCCTCGCCTTCCCCGTCCCTGGGGGACGGATCGCCGTCCCCTACGGGAAGGAAGGCCCCTTCCAGGTGATCGCCGCCCCCGCCCCGGGAAGCCCGGTCCAGGCGGCCGCCGACGGGTACGTGGCCGGGGTCTTGTACCTCCCCAACCTGGGCTACACGGTGATGCTGGTCCATACGGAAGAGCTGGCCACCGTCTACACCAACCTGCAGGCCCCTTTGGTGCAGGAAGGGGACCGGGTGCGCCAGGGCCAGGTGATCGGCTACCTGGGCGGGGGCCTCCTCATCCAGCCCAACGAGCTGGAGTTCCGCGTGGCCCTCCGCACCGGGGACGCCACCCGCTTCGTGGACCCGAGCGCCTACTACTGAGGCCGGGGCGGGGTGCCCGAGGCGCAAAGGCTTAGCGGTAAGGCCCCAAGGCCCTGGGGTCCCGCACCGCCAGGAAGGCCCCGTAGACGTGGGCGGCCCCCGCCTCGAGGAGGGCTCCCCGGGCCCGGAGGAAGGTGGCCCCGCTGGTGAGGACGTCGTCCACCAAAAGCCAGGCCCCCTCCACCCGCACCCGGGCCCCGAAGAGGTCGCCCGGGAGGAAGCGGCGCTCCTTGAAGCCCCGGGTGGGCTGGCCCGGGGTGTACCGCCTCCGGAAGAGCACCGGGCGGTAGGGCACCCCTAGGGCCTTGGCGAGGGCCCGGGCCAAAACCTCGGGCGGGTTGTAGCCCCTGAGGGCGAGCCGGTGGGGCAGGGTGGGCACCGCCGTGACGCCCTGGAGCCGCCACCCCCTCGCGGCCACGGCCCGGGCCAGGGGCTCGGCCAGCGCCCGGGCCAAGGCCTCCCGTCTCCCGTACTTCAGCGCCCGCACCAAGGGGCCCACCCGGGCGTAGTGGCCCAGGTAAACCATCTCCCCCGTGGAGAAGGCCTCGAGGCCCGCCCGGCAACGCCCGCAGAGGGCGGGAAGGTCCAAGGGCCCCCCGCACCCCGGGCAGGCGTGGCCCAGCAAGGCTTCAATCCAGCCCCAAGGCACGCCGCAGCCCCTCGGCGAAGGGGGGGTAGAGGACCCCCTTCTCCGTGATGATCCCCGTGAGGTACCGATGGGGGGTCACGTCAAAGGCGGGGTGGTAGGCGGGAAACCCCTCGGGGGCGATCCGCACGCCGCGGAAGGCCACCACCTCCTCCGGGGAGCGCTCCTCTATGGGGATGCCCTCCCCGCTCGCCAACCGGGGGTCCACGGAGGAAAGGGGCAAGGCGGCGTAGAAGGGGATCCCGTGGTGGTGGGCCAGCACGGCGAGGGCGTAGGTCCCCACCTTGTTGGCGAAGTCCCCGTTCAAGGCCATGCGGTCCACCCCCACCACCACCGCGTCCACGGCCCCCCGGGCCATGAGCCAGCCCGCCATGCCGTCGGTGATCAGGGTGGCGGGTACCCCCGCCTTCTGGAGCTCGTAGGCGGTCAGGCGGGCCCCTTGGAGGTAGGGCCGGGTCTCGTCCACCCAGACGTGCCGCACCCGCCCAAGCCTGTAGGCCTCCACGATGGCCCCGAGGGCGGTGCCGTAGCCGCCCGTGGCCAGGGGACCCGTGTTGCAGTGGGTGAGGACCTGGCCCCAGAGGACCTGGGCGCCGTGGCGGCTGATGGCCGCCTCCGTTTCCTCCACCTCCCGCCAGATGCGCCGCGCCTCGAGGAGGCTTCCCGCCAGGTCCCCCCAAAAGGGGCGCATCCGGTCCAGGGCGTGGAAGAGGTTCACCGCCGTGGGGCGGCTCGCCCTGAGCCTCCGGTCCGCCTCCTCGAGGTCCTCCCCCGCCAGGTGGGCCAGGACCATGCCGAAGGCGGCGGAGACCCCGATGGCCGGCGCCCCCCGGACCACCATGTCCCGGATGGCCTGGGCCATCTCCCGGGCGGTGCGCACCGGGACGTAGACCTCCTCCTGGGGCAGGCGCCTCTGGTCCAAAAGCCAGAAGACCCCCTCCTCCTCCGCGAAGCGAAAGGGAAGCACCCGATCCACGCCGCCTCCTAAAGGAAAGCGGGCGGGGCCATCCCCCGCCCTAGACCAGAGGGCCTAGCGCCCCTTGCGGTAAGAGTCGCCGTAGCGCCGCTGGAACCGCTCCACCCGCCCCTCGGTGTCCACGAAGCGCTGCTGCCCCGTGTAGAAGGGGTGGCACTTGGAGCAGACCTCCACGTAGATCTCGGGCTTGGTGGAGTAGGTCTCAATGACGTTGCCGCAACCGCAGATGATGCGGGCGGGAACCAACTTGGGATGGATGCCTTCCTTCACGTTCGCCTCCTTCTTCGCACGGTCTTGGCCGTGCGCAAGCCACCTTTTAGTGTACAGGGGGTGAACCCCTAAGGGCAAGGCCTCCTCACCCCGGGGGAAGCCTCCGCCAGCGCCGCCTGGGCCAGACGCCCCTAAGGAGGGAAAGCGCCCCGAGGCCCAGAAGCGCCAAAACCCCCACCGCCCAGAGCACCGCCAAAAGCCCCAGGCCCACCAGGGCGAAAAACGCCAAGAGAAACGGCCACGACCAAGCGGGAAGCCTTCGCACCCCTTTACCCTAACACACGCGCTTGCTAAAATAAAGTGGCCCGGGACGAGGGCGCGGTCGCGCCCGAGGGCCGAACCCCTCGGGTGAGGAAAGTCCGGGCACCATAGGGCAGGGTGCCAGGTAACGCCTGGGCGGGGTAACCCGACGGAAAGTGCCACAGAGAAGAGACCGCCAGCGGCCGGGGCTTCCCCCGGTGCGGGCAAGGGTGAAACGGCGGGGTAAGAGCCCACCGCCTGGCCTGGCAACAGGCCGGGGCACGGCAAACCCCACCCGGTGCAAGGCCCGGTAGGCAGGGAGGGCTTGCCCGGCCCGAGAGAACCTGCGGGATGGGCCGCTTGAGGCCGGTGGCGACACCGGTCCCAGAGAGATGACCGCGGAAAACAGAACCCGGCTTACGCCTCGTCCCGGAGGCGCCCGAGCGTTCGGGCGCCTGTTTTTTTGCCCCGGGGTGGGACAGAGGTGGGAGGAGGGTGGGAGAGAGTGGAAAACTGTGGGACGTCCATGCTATACTTCGCGTCAGAAAACCTTCCAGCCTCACGGTCCCCGGAGGCCCTCCTCCGCCACGGACCCGAGGCCCGGAAGGTGGGACCAGGTGGAAGATGCCCTTCGGCGAGTACCAGTACAGCCTGGACGACAAGGGGCGGGTGGTCATCCCCGCGCCCTTCCGCGACTTCGTGGAGGACGGGCTGGTGCTCACCCGGGGGATGGAGGGGTGCCTCTACGTCTTCCCCCTGGACCGGTGGAAGAAGATTGAGGAGCAACTGGTCAACCTGCCGCTGACCGACGCCGAGGCCCGGGCCTTCGTGCGCTTCTTTTACTCGGGGGCGCACAAGACCCGGATGGACAGCGCCTCCCGGGTCCTCATCCCCCCGCCCCTCCGCCTCTTCGCCGGGCTCAAGGAGGGGGGGGAGGTGGTCATCGCCGGGGCCCCGGGGAGGCTGGAGATCTGGAGCCAGGAGCGCTGGTGGAAGGCCATTGAGGAGGTGCTGGCCAAGCCGCCGGCCCCCGAGGCCCTGAAGGGACTGGTGGGATGAGGCCCATGACCCACGTTCCCGTCCTCTACCAAGAAGCCCTAGACCTCCTCGCCGTCCGGCCCGGGGGGGTGTACGTGGACGCCACCCTGGGCGGGGCGGGGCACGCCCGGGGCATTCTGGAGCGGGGAGGCCGGGTCATCGGGCTGGACCAGGACCCCGAGGCCGTGGCCCGGGCTAAAGGCCTCCACCTCCCCGGCCTCACGGTGGTGCAGGGCAACTTCCGCCACCTGAAGCGCCACCTCGCCGCCCTCGGCGTGGAGCGGGTGGACGGGATCCTGGCGGACCTCGGGGTCTCCAGCTTCCACCTGGACGACCCAAGCCGGGGCTTCAGCTACCAGAAGGAAGGGCCTTTGGACATGCGCATGGGCCTCGAGGGCCCCACGGCCAAGGAGGTGGTGAACCGGCTCCCCCTCGAGGCCCTCGCCCGCCTATTGCGGGAGCTCGGGGAGGAACCCCAGGCCTACCGGATCGCCCGGGCCATCGTGGCCGCCCGGGAGAAGGCCCCCATAGAGACCACCACCCAGCTCGCGGAGATCGTCCGCAAGGCCGTGGGCTTCCGCAGGGCGGGCCACCCGGCCCGCAAGACCTTCCAGGCCCTCAGGATCTACGTCAACGACGAGCTCAACGCCCTCAAGGAGTTCCTGGAGCAGGCCGCGGAGGTCCTGGCCCCAGGGGGGCGGCTCGTGGTCATCGCCTTCCACTCCCTGGAGGACCGCGTGGTGAAGCGCTTCCTGCGGGAAAGCGGCCTGAAGGTGCTCACCAAAAAGCCCCTCGTCCCCTCGGAAAAGGAGGCGGCCCAAAACCCCAGGGCCCGGAGCGCCAAGCTCCGGGCGGCGGAAAAGGAGGCCCCGTGAAGGCGGCGCTCAGGCTCGGGCTCATCTATTGGGCGGTCCTCCTCCTGGTCTTCGCCCTAGGGCACCGGAACCAGGTGGAGAAGGAGGCCAACGCCAGGCTGGAGCGTGAGCTTCAGGCCCTAGAGGCGCAAAAGGCGGCCCTCGTCATGGAGAAGTGGCGCCTCCTCCGCCCCGAGCGCCTCCTGGCCTGGGCGGAGGAGGAAGGGTTCGTCCCCATGAGCCTGGGGAGGTGGTCCCGATGACCGCAGGCCGGGAGCGGGTCCACCTCGTGGTCCTCGGCTTCCTCGCCTACGTGGCCCTCCTCGCCCTCGGGGTCTACACCCTGGCCCTCCACCCCCCGAGGATCCAGCCCGCGCCCCCCCCGCCCCCGCCGCCTCGAGGGGGGCTTTACGCCGCCGACGGCACCCCCCTCGCCCTCACCCTGGAGGGGAAGCGGCTCCACCCCTTGGGGCGGAGCGCGAGCCAGCTCCTGGGCTTCGGGGAGCGGGCCTCGGGCCGGGGCCTGGAGGGGCTGGAGCGGGACCTCAACGCCTCCTTGAGCGAGGGGCGGTCCTACACCCTGACCCTGGAGCCCTTCGTCCAAGCCCTGGCGGAAAGGGCCCTTTGGCGCGGGCTAGAGGAAAGCCGCGCGGACTACGGGAGCGCCGTGGTCATGGACGCAGAGGGGCGCCTCCTCGCCGTGGCCAACGGCCCCCCCTTTGACCCCGATGCCCCGAGGAAAAGCCCTGAAGAGGACATCTCCTGGCGCAACCACGCCTTCCTCGTCCCCTTGGAACCGGGGTCCACGGCCAAGACCCTCACCGCCGCCATGCTCCTGGAGGAGGGCGCCGCCACCCTCGCCACCCGGGTGGAGGCCCCCATGCGGAGGGAGCTTGAGGGCTGGACCATACGGGACATCGTCCCCCACCCCCCCGTCCTGACCCTGGAGGAGGTGCTCCGCTACTCCTCCAACGTGGGCATCAGCCTCCTCGCCGAACGCCTCCCCAAGGAAACCTTCTTCGCCTACATGGAAGCCCTGGGCCTCACCCGCACCGACCTCCTGCCGGGCATCCGGGTGGCGGCCCCCCTCTTCCAACCCCCCGAGAAGTGGAGCCGGGTGGCCTACGCCAACCACACCTTCGGCCAGGGCTTCCTCATCACCCCCCTGCACCTGGCCGCCGCCTACGGGGCCCTGGTGGACGGGGTCTACCGGACCCCTGTCCTCCTCAAGGGAACGGAGGGCCGTTCCTGGCGCGTCTTCTCCCCAGCCACGGCCCAGGCCCTGCGGGAGGCCCTGGCCCGCGTGGCCGTGCCCACAGCCCACCTTCCGGGCTACCGCCTCGGGGGCAAGACGGGCACCGCCCAGGTGGTGGTGAACGGGCGCTACTCCCAGGAGGTGTTCACCGCCTGGTTCGCCGGGTTCGTCCCCGCCGACCGCCCCCGGTTCACCGTGGTGGTCGCCGTCCACCACCCCAAAACCCGGATCCACGGGAGCCAGGTGGCCGCCCCCATCTTCCGGGAGATCGCCGCCGGGCTCTTGGCCTGGGCGGGCCTGCCCCCCTATGCTGAAGGGCGGTGAGGATGTTGTGCAAGGGACGCATGTTAGGGAACTAACGCCGGAGTGGGTGGCCCGGGCCGTGGGGGGACGGCTCCATCCGGGCGGAGGGCCGGTGCGGGACCTGGTCTGGCACAGCGGCGCCGCCACGCCGGGAAGCCTCTTCGCCGCCCTCCCCGGGCGCACCACCCACGGGCGGCATTTCATCCCGGAGGCCCTGGCCCGGGGGGCAAGCCTGGTCCTGGCCGACCAGGCGGGCCCCGCCACCCTGGAGGTGGAGGACCCCTGGCAGGCCCTCCTGCGCCTGGGCGAGGCCCTCCGCCGCCTCTTCCCGGGCCCGGTCCTGGCCGTGGGGGGAAGCTCGGGCAAGACCACCACCAAGGAGGCCCTGGCCCAGGGCCTGGGCCTTCCCGCCCCCCCGGGGAACCTCAACACCGCCCCGCCCCTTGTCCGCTTCTTCTGGCACCTGGACCCCCAAAGCCCCGGGGCCGTGGTGGAGCTCGGCGTGGACCGCCAGGGGGAGATGGCGGAGCTCTTCGCCCTGGCGAAGCCCCACCTCGCCGTCCTCACCGCCCTCGGGGAGGAGCACCTGGAGGCCTTCGGCACCCTGGAGAAGGCGGTGCAGGAGGAGGCCCACCTCCTCCGGGCCCCCACCGCTTTGGTGGGCGAGCAGGCCGCCCCCCTCGTCCTGGGGCTCAGGGAAGACCTCCTCGTCTACGGGTTCGCCGAGGGCACCTTCCGGGGACGGGACCTGGAGCTCGGCCTCCGGGAAAGCCGCTTCCGCTACGGAGGCCTTCACGTGCGCGTTCCCTACCCCGGGCTGGGCCCCGCCTACGGGGCGCTCGCGGCCCTGGCGGCGGCCGAGGTCCTGGGCCTTTCCCTGGAAGAGGTGGCGGAAAGGCTCGCCCGCCTCACCCTCCCCCCGGGGCGCATGGAGACGCGGGAGGTGGGCGGCGTGGTCTTCGTCAACGACGCCTACAACGCCAACCCCCTTTCGGTGAAGGCCGGCCTCCGCTGGCTCGCCGCCCAGCCGGGGCGGAAGTGGGCCGTGCTCGGGGAGATGCGGGAGCTCGGCAGGGAAAGCCTCCGCCTCCACCTCGAGGTGGCGGAGGAGGCGGCGAGGCTGGGCCTCTCCCCCCTCTACCTGGGGCCCCACGCCCGGCACCAGGCCGCCTTCTCCGGCGAGGCGGTGGAGAGCCTGGAGGAAGCCCTGGCCTGGCTCAAGGCCCGGGTGGCCCCGGGAGACCTCGTCTACCTCAAGGCCTCCAGGGCCGTGGGCCTGGAGCGGATCGTGGAGCTATGGGACGCGCCCTTCTCCTCCTAGTCCTCCTCGCGGCCTGCGCCCCCCTGCCCGAGGGGCCAGGCCTGCCCTACCCCGGAGGGTTCGTCCGGGGAAGCGTGGTGGAGGGCCGCTTCCAGGCCATCCTCCCCGGGGCGCCCCTCCTCGTGGACGCGGACGCCGAGGCCCTCTACGCCGCCTACCCCTACCAGCTCCTCGAGGTGCGGGCGGGAAAGGTCCAAAGCCTGCCCCTCCCCGGGGTGCCCCGGTTCCTCAGGGCCCGGCCCGGCCTCGCCGTGGGCCTCGAGGGCGGCGTCCTCACCCCGAGGGGCCTCCTCCCCTACCCCGCCCAAGACGCCCTGGAGACCCCCGAGGGCCTCTACTGGGTGGACGCGGAGGGGCTCCACCTGGAAGGCCGCCTCCTCCTCCCCGGGAGCTTCCGCCAGGTGGTGGCCTGGGAGGGGGAGGTGGTGGCCCTGGGGACGGAGGCCCACTTCTTCCCCTCAGGGCGGCGCCTCGCCCTGCCCGCCCCCGCCCTCAAGGCCCAGGCCGCCCGGTGCGGGGTGGCCTTCCTCGCCGAGGGCGGGCTCGCCCACCTCCTCACCCCCACCGGCCTCACCCCCCTGGGCCCGGCGGAGGACCTCGCCGCCTGGGAGGACTCCCTCTACCTGAGCCCCGGGGAACGGACCCTGCGCTGCGGGGAGGTGCCATGGTCCTAGCCACCGCCCTTCTTCTCGCCTGGGTCCTCACGGCCTTCTGGATCGCCCTGGCCCCCGGCCTGGGCCTGGGAAAGCGGGTCCGCGCCGAGGGCCCTGAGGCCCACCTCGCCAAGGCGGGCACCCCCAGCATGGGCGGGGTGGCCTTCCTCCTGGCCGCGGCCCTGGCCTACGGGCTTCACGGGGGGGACGCCTTCAGGGGGCTTTGGCTCCTCGGCCTCGGCTTCGCCCTCCTCGGGGCGGTGGACGACCTGGCGGGAAGCCGCCTGAGGCCCCTCAGGGCCCGGGAGAAGCTCCTCGCCCAGGGGGTCATGGGCCTCGTCTTCGCCCTCTGGGCCTCGAGGCTCGTGAACTACACCCCCTGGCCCTGGCTGGACGTCCTCCTCATCCTCCTCGCCGTGGTGGGGGCGGCCAACGCCTTCAACTTCACCGACGGCCTGGACGGCCTCCTCGCCTCGGTGACCGCCGTGATCCTCCTGCCCTTCTACCCCTACCCCCTGGCCCAGGCCCTACTGGGCGGGGTGCTGGGCTTCCTCTGGCACAACGCCCCCCGGGCCAAGGTCTTCATGGGGGACACGGGGAGCCAGGCCTTGGGGGCCATGGTGGCGGGGCTCTTCGTCCTCACGGGGAAGCTCTGGCTCCTGCCCCTCGCCGCCATCGTCCCCGTGGTGGAGGTGCTCTCGGTGGTGGCCCAGGTGGCCTACTTCCGGCGCACGGGGCGGCGCCTCCTCCGCATGAGCCCCCTCCACCACCACTTTGAGCTCCTCGGCTGGGACGAGGCCAAGATCGTCTTCCGCTTCGCCGTGGTCACCGCCTTGGCCGTGGCCCTGGCCTTCGGAGGTGGGGGATGAGGCTCGTCTACGGCCTGGGACGGAGCGGCCTCGGCGTCCTCCGCTTCCTGAGGAAACGGGGGCTTCCCGCCCGCTTCTACGACGACCGCCCCCGGGAAGAGGAGGTGAGGGAGGCTTTGGCCCTGGGCTTCCAGCCGGACTGGAACCTGGAGGAAGCCTACGAGGAGGTGGTGGCCGCCCCCGGGGTGCCCCTGGACCACCCCCACCTGAAAAGGCTCGCCGCCCGGGGCGCCAAGGTCCTCGGGGAGGCGGAGCTCGCCTACCGCCTCTCCCCCACCCCCATCGTGGGGATCACGGGAACCGCGGGCAAGACCAGCACCACCCTCTTCACCGCCCACCTCCTCCGCGCCCACGGGCTTAGGGCCCGGGAGGGGGGGAACGTGGACCCTCCACTCGTGAGCGTGGTGGACGAGGCGGAGGTGGCCGTGGCGGAGCTCTCCAGCTTCCAGCTGGAAAGGGTCCACGCCTTCCGCCCCAGGGTGGCCGTCCTCCTGAACCTCGGGGTGGACCACCTGGACCGGCACGGCACCGTGGAGGCCTACCACGCCGCCAAGCTCAACCTCCTCAAAAACCTCACCCCCGAGGACGCCCTCGTCTACAACCGCCTGGACCCCAAGGTGCGCCGGGCGGCGGAGGCGAGCCCCGCCCGCCTCTACCCCTTCACCCCGGGGTCCACGCCCAGGGAGACCAACCTCAGGGCCGCCTTGGAGGCCACCCGGGCCTACCTGGACCTCCTGGGGAGGCCTCTGGACCCCGGGGCCGTGGCCGAGGCCCTAAGGACCCTCCCCGAGGCCCCCCACCGCTTCCAGGCCTTCGCCCGCAAGGGGGGGGTGGTCTTCATTGACGACTCCATCGCCACGAGGACCGAGGCGGTGCGGGCCGCCCTCGAGGCCGCCCCCGCCCCCATCGCCTGGATCCTGGGCGGGGAGGACAAAGGGGCCGACCTCGCCCCCCTCCTCCCCCTCCTCGGCCGGGTCCGGGTGGCCCTGGCCCTCGGCCGGGACGGCCCCCGCTTCGCCCGGGCCCTGGAGGGGAGGACCGAGGTGGTGGTCATCGCGGAGAAGGACGGCCGCACCGCCATGCGCAAGGCGGTGGAGGAGGCCCTCTCCCGGCTGGAGCAGGGGAGCGTCCTCCTCGCGCCCCTGGCGGCGAGCTTTGACCAGTTCCGCGACTACAAGGACCGCGCCCAGGCCTTCCGGGAAGCGGTCTTCGCCTTGGGAGGTGAGCCGTGGACCCCGTCCTCCTCCTAAGCGCCCTCCTCCTCCTCGCCTTCGGCCTCATCGGCGTGGGCACGGCGGAGCCCGGCCTCCTCCAGGATCACCTCCTCCGGGTGGGGGCCGCCCTCCTGGCCCTGGTCCTCGGCCACCTCCTTCCGCCCCGCCTCCTCCTCCGCTACGCCCTCCACGCCCTGGTGGGCGTCCTCCTCCTCCTCGTCCTGGTCCTCCTCGTGGGGGACGGGCCCGGGGGGGTGCGCCGCTGGTTCTACCTGGGCCCCGTGGCCCTCCAGCCCTCGGAGCTCGCCAAGCTGGCCCTGATCCTCTACCTCTCCTCCTTCGTGGGGCGGCGGGGGGAGGACTACCCTATCCTGGGGCCGGTCCTGGCGGTGGGCTCCCTGGTGGGCCTCGTCCTGGTGGAACCCGACTTCGCCACGGCCGCCTTCCTCGCCGGGCTGGCCGTCCTCCTCTTCGTCCTCGCCGGCATCCCCTGGCCCCGACTCCTGGGGATGGGCCTGGCGGTGGCCCTGGTGGTCCTCCCCTTCTCGGGGCTCTACCTCGCCCAGTTCCGCTACGTCTCCGAGCGCTTCGCCAACTTCGTGGACTACCTCCAGGGCGAGTCGGAGCCGGGGGGCGGGGCCTACCAGGTGGTCCAGGCCAAGAAGGCCCTCCTCCTGGGCGGCCCCTTCGGCCAGGGCCCAGGGGCCACCCTGCCCCACCTGCCCGAGGCCCACAACGACATGGTCTTCGCCAGCGTCGTCTTCGCCACCGGGTGGCTCGGCGGGGCCGTGGTCTTCCTCCTTTACACCCTGATCCTGCTGAGGAGCCTGGCGGTGGGCCTGGCCCTGAAGGGCGGGGAGCGCCTCCTCGCCCTCGGCCTCGGCCTCTACCTCGCCCTCCAGGCGGCGCTCAACATCGGGGTCACCCTGGGGGTCCTCCCCGTGACGGGGGTGCCCCTGCCCCTGGTGTCCTACGGGGGGAGCAGCCTCTTGGTCTCCGGCTTCGCGGTGGGCCTCCTCTCCCGGCTCGCCCGGGAGGCGGCGGAGAGGCCCAGGCGGAAGGGGGTGGCCCGGTGATCCTCCTGACCGGCGGGGGCACGGGGGGGCACCTCTTCCCCGCCCTGGCGGTGGCGGAGGAGCTCAGGCGGCGGGGCCACCCCGTCTTCTACCTGGGGGCGGAGGGGGGCCTCGAGGCCCGCCTCCTCCCCAAGACCCCCATCCCCCACGCCCTCATCCCCGCGGGGAAGCTGGACCGGAGCGCCCTGAGGCCCCAGGAGGCCCCCAAGGTGCTCCAAGGGGTTCTCCGGGCCCAGGCCCTCCTCCGGCGCCTCAGGCCCAAGGCGGTGCTCAGCACCGGGGGGTACGCCGGCTTCCCCGGGGGGATGGCGGCGAGCCTCCTCGGCATCCCCCTCCTCCTCCACGAGCAGAACGCCCGCCTGGGCCTCGCCAACCGGGCCCTGGCCCCCCTGGCCAAGGGCCTGGCCCTCTCCGTCCCTCTGGCCCTCCCCGCACCCCTGGCGCGGAAGGCCCGGGTGGTGGGCTACCCCGTGCGGGAGGTGCGCTACCCCAAGGACGAGGCCAAGCGCAGGCTCGGCTTTGACCCCCAAAGGCCCCTCCTCCTCGTCCTCGGGGGGAGCCAAGGCAGCCTGGAGCTCAACGAGCGCCTCCCCCCGGTCCTCAAGGGCCTTCCCGTCCAGGTGCTCCACCAGGTGGGGGAAAGGTGGGTGGAGCGCTTCCGGCCCCTCGAGGGGGAGGGCTACCGGGTGGAGGGCTTCGTGGACACCCCCCTGGCCATGAGCGCCGCCGACCTCCTCCTTTCCCGGGCCGGGGCAGGGACGCTGGCGGAGGCGGCCTTCCACGGCCTCCCGGCCATCCTCTTCCCCCTCTCCCCTAAGCTGGACGGCGGGGCCCAGCTCGCCAACGCCCGGGCCTACGCCCAGGCGGGGGGGGCGGTTTTGGGGGCGTGGGACCGCCTTTCCTCCCAGATCCTCGAGGCCCTGGAGGACCTGGAGGCGCGCCGAAGGGCCATGGCCCGCCTCTCCCCCGAGGGGGCGGCGGCGCGCCTCGCCGACCTTCTGGAGGCGTTCCTATGAGAAAGGCGCACATCATGGGCATTGAAGGCGTGGGCATGAGCGCCCTCGCCCGGCTCCTCATGGCGGAAGGGGTGGCGGTGACGGGGTGCGACCTCGCCCCAGGCCCTAGGGCAAGGCGGCTCGGAGTTCCCGTGCACCACGGGCACGACCCCGGCCACCTCGCCGACGAGGACACCCTGGTGGTCCCCACCCCCGTGCCCCCGGACCACCCCGAGGTGGTGGAGGCCCGGAAGAGGGGCCTTAGGGTCCTCCGCAGGATGGAGCTCCTCGCCCACTTCCTCGCGCAAAGGCCCTCCGCGGGCGTGACCGGCACCCACGGCAAGACCACCACCACGGGGATGCTCGCGGCCATCCTCCTGGAGGCGGGCCTGGACCCCTGGGTCTTCCTGGGGGGGGAGCTCGCCCTCCTCCCCGGCAACGCCCGCCCCGGCCGGGGGCCCCGGGTGGCCGAGGTGGACGAGTCGGACCCCCTCTTCCGGGAGGTCCGGGTGAGCGTCGCCGTGGCCACCAACCTGGAGGCGGACCACGTGGCCCCCCGGGGGGAGCGGGCCCCCAACTACCACGAAAGCCTCGAGGCCCTAAAGGAGGCCATGCGGGGCTTCCTCGCGGGCGCAAAGACCGTTGTGGTCCCCGCAATGGACCCGGGCCTCCTCGCCCTCACCGAGGGGCTTCCCCGGAGGCTCTTCGGCCCCGGGGGGGAGGTCTGGGCGGAGGCGGTGGACCTAAGCCCCTCCGGGGCCTCCTTCCGCCTCGTCCACCGGGAAGGCCCCCTGGGGGAGGTCCACCTGCGGGTGCCGGGGAGGCACAACGTCCACAACGCCCTCGCCGCCGCCCTCGCCGCCCTGGCCCTGGGGGCGTCCCCGGAGGCCATCTCCCGGGGGCTTTCCCGCTTCCCCGGCGTGGGGCGGCGGTTTGAGCGGGTGGGGGAGGTGGGCGGGGCCTGGGTGGTGGACGACTACGCCCACCACCCCACCGAGGTCCAGGCCACCCTGGAGGCGGCCCTCCTCTCCGGGCGGCGGGTCCGCGTCTTCTTCCAGCCCCACCGCCTCCTCCGCACCCAGGAGCTCTGGGAGGCCTTCGCCCAGGCCCTCAAGGGGGCCCACGAGGTGGTGGTCCTGCCCGTCTACACCGCGGGAGAGCGGGGCCGGGAAAGCCCCGAGGCCCTCTCCGACCGCATCGCAAAGAGGCTTGAGGACCTGGGCCGGCCCGCGCGCCGCATGGACAAGGAAGAGGCCCTGGCCTACGCCCGCGCCACGGCAAGGCCCGAGGACCTCCTCCTCTTCATGGGGGCCGGGGACGTGACCCTTCTCGCGCGGAGGCTCGTCCATGAGGGTTGAACGGGTGCTGCTCAAGGACTACACCACCCTGGGGGTAGGGGGGCCGGCGGAGCTTTGGACCGTGGAGACCCGGGAGGAGCTCAAGCGGGCCACCGAGGCCCCTTACCGCGTCCTGGGCAACGGCTCCAACCTCCTCGTCCTGGACGAGGGGGTGCCGGAGCGGGTCATCCGGCTTGCGGGCGAGTTCCAAACCTACGACCTGAAGGGCTGGGTGGGGGCGGGGACCCTCCTTCCCCTCCTCGTCCAGGAGGCGGCCCGGGCGGGGCTTTCCGGCCTCGAGGGCCTCCTCGGCATCCCCGCCCAGGTGGGCGGCGCGGTGAAGATGAACGCGGGCACCCGCTTCGGGGAGATGGCCGACGCCCTGGAGGCGGTGGAGGTCTTCCACGACGGCGCCTTCCACGTCTACTGTCCGGAGGAGCTCGGCTTCGGCTACCGGAAAAGCCACCTCCCCCCCGGGGGCATCGTCACCCGGGTGCGCCTCAAGCTGAAGGAGCGCCCCAAGGAGGAGATCCTGAGGCGCATGGCCGAGGTGGACCGGGCCCGCAAGGGCCAGCCCAAGCGGAAAAGCGCCGGGTGCGCCTTCAAGAACCCCCCGGGCCAGTCGGCGGGACGGCTCATTGACGAGCGCGGCCTCAAGGGGCTTCGGGTGGGGGACGCCATGATCTCCTTAGAGCACGGCAACTTCATCGTCAACCTGGGCCAGGCCCGGGCAAAGGACGTCCTGGAGCTCGTCCGCCGGGTCCAGGAGGAGCTTCCCTTGGAGCTGGAGTGGGAGGTGTGGCCGTAAAGGAGGGGTAAGATGGGCGTGGTGAAAGGCGTTCTCCTCCTCATCCTCGGGGCGAGCCTCTACGTGGCGAGCCTCGTGGCCGTCCCCGTGGAGGAGGTGCGGGTGGAAGGGCTACGCCACCTCTCCAGGGAGGCCGTCCTGCAAACCCTCCGCCTCGCTCCGGGCGACCCGTGGCTTTGGGTCTGGGGGAACAGGCTCCGGCCCCTCCTGGAAAACCCCTGGGTGGCCGAAGCCCACCTGGAAAAGCCCGCCTTGGGACAGGTGGTCGTCCGGGTGCGGGAACGCCGGCCCTTCCTCCCCCTGGAAACCGGGGACGCCCTGGCCGAGGACGGCGTCCTCCTCCCCCAAGGAGCCCCCCTCGCCCCCGGGCCCCGGGTGCGGGGGGTAGGGCCCCTCCCCCGGGAAGCCCTCCTCTCTTTGGGCCGGGCCTTCCCCCAGGCCCGGGAGATCCGCTACACCCCGGCGGGCTTCTGGGTGGAGCTGGAAGGGGCCACCCTCTTTGCCCCCGAGGCCGCCTATCTGCTAAAGTACGCCCAAACCGCGCGCCCTAAGGGGCGGGTTTTCGTGTATTCTTGGGGGGTGAGTCAGCGCCCATGATCATCGCTGGCTTGGACGTAGGCACCACCAAGGTCACCACCGTCATCGGGGAGCTCGCCCCTGACGGCGTTTTGGACATCATCGGCGAGGGCACCGTCCCCTCCCAGGGGCTGCGGCGCGGGGTGGTGGTCAACCTGGAAAGGACCACGGAGGCCATCCGCCAAAGCCTCTTCCAGGCGGAAAGGGTGGCCGGGGTCAAGGTGGAGCGGGTGGTGGTGGGCGTGGGTGGCCCCCACCTCAAAAGCGTCACCAGCCACGGCCTCGCCGCCATCCGCCGCGGGCACACCATCGCCGAGGCGGACGTGGAGCGGGCCATAGAGCAGGCCAAGGCCTACCCCTTTGAAGGGGAGCTGGAGCTTTTGCACGCCCTGCCCCTGGAGTTCAAGGTGGACGGCCAGGAGGGAATCCGGGACCCCGTGGGGATGGCGGGGGTGCGCCTCGAGGTGGACGTCCACCTCATCGCCGCGGGCCGGGGCCCCCTCGCCAACCTGCGCCGGGCCGTGGAGGAAGCGGGCCTCGCCCTGGACGCCGTCTGCGTCCAGGCCCTGGCCAGCGGGCTCGCCGTCCTCACCCCCGAGGAGGAGGAGATGACCGTCCTCCTCCTGGACATCGGCGGCGGCACCACCGACGTGGCCGTCTTCCGGGGCGGAAGGCTCGCCCACTCGGCCGTGGTGCCCCTGGGCGGGGACCACGTGACCCACGACATCGCCCAGCTCCTCAAGATCCCCTTTGAGGAGGCGGAGCGGGTCAAGCGCAAGTACGGGGCCGCCCTGCCGGAGCTCGCCGACCCGGAGCTCGTCCTGGAGATCAACCAGGAGGGCGGCGCCCTGGGCGAGGTTCCGGCCCCGGAGCTCGCCCGCATCATCCGGCCGCGGATGCGGGAGATCCTCCACCTCGCGCGCCAGAGCGTGGACGAAACCCTGGGGCCTTTGGAGATCCAGGTCAACCGCGTGGTCCTCACGGGGGGCGGGGCCCTCCTCCGGGGCACCGACCTCCTCGCCCGGCAGCAGTACGGCCTCCCCGTGCGGGTGGGCAAGCCCCAGGGGGTTTCGGGGCTTACGGACGTGGTCGCCTCCCCCGCCCACGCGGCGGCGGTGGGGCTCGTCCGCTACAGGGCAAGCCTCCCCCTAAAGCCCCTGGAGGCCAAGCGGATCAGGGAAAAACCGGAGGACAAGCCCAAGGGCGAGGGGCTTTGGGCCAGGATCAAGGAGTTTCTGAGCAACCTGTTCTAGAGGGAGGGGGGTATGGAAGGAGCGGTCATCAAGGTCATCGGGCTCGGGGGTGCGGGGAACAACGCGGTGAACCGCATGATTGAGGCGGGGCTTTCCGGCGTGGAGTTCATCGCCGCCAACACGGACGCCCAGGTGCTGGCCAAAAGCCTCGCCGACCACCGGATCCAGCTCGGGGAGAAGCTCACCCGGGGCCTCGGGGCCGGGGCCAACCCCGAGATTGGGGAGAAGGCGGCCCTCGAGGCCGAGGACCTCATCGCCGAGGCCCTGGAGGGGGCGGACCTCGTCTTCATCACCGCGGGCATGGGGGGCGGCACGGGAACGGGAAGCGCCCCCGTGGTCGCCGACATCGCCAAGCGGCTCGGCGCCCTCACCGTGGCGGTGGTGACGCGCCCCTTCAGCTTTGAGGGCCCCAAGCGCATGCGCGCCGCCGAGGAGGGCATCAAAAAGCTCAAAGAGCGGGTGGACGCCATGGTGGTGGTCCAGAACGACCGCCTCCTCTCCGCCGTGGACAAGAAGATGACCTTAAAAGACGCCTTTCTCATCGCCGACCGGGTGCTGTACCACGGGGTCAAGGGCATCACCGACGTCATCAACCTCCCCGGCCTCATCAACGTGGACTTCGCCGACGTCAAGGCCCTCCTGGAGGGCGCGGGCCAGGTGCTCATGGGCATCGGGGCGGGGCGCGGGGAGAACCGGGTGGAGGAGGCGGCCAAAAGCGCCATCCACAGCCCCCTCCTGGAGCGCTCCATTGAAGGGGCCAAAAGGCTCCTCCTCAACGTGGTGGGCTCCGAGGAGCTCTCCCTCATGGAGGCCGCCGAGGTGGTGGAAAGGATCCGGGAGGCCACGGGCCACGAGGACGTGGACATCCTCTACGGGGTCACCTACGACGAGCGGGCCCAGGACGAGCTCCGGGTCATCCTCATCGCCGCGGGCTTCGCGGAGAGCACCGTGGTGCCCCGCCCCGCCCGCCCCGTGGACTTCCCCACGGGCCACGTGGACCTGACGAACTACGACATCCCCGCCTTCATCCGCTACGGGGACGGGGACTACCCGCCCAGGCGGGGCAACTGAGCCTCCTCTTCCCGTGGTCGTGGCCGGCATAGACCCCGGGATCACCCACCTGGGCCTCGGGGTGGTGGCGGTGGAGGGGAAGGGGGCCCTCAAGGCCCGCCTCCTCCACGGGGAGGTGGTGAAGACCTCGCCGCAGGAGCCCGCAAAGGAGAGGGTGGGGCGGATCCACGCCCGGGTCCTGGAGGTCCTCCACCGCTTCCGGCCCGAGGCGGTGGCGGTGGAGGAGCAGTTCTTCTACCGCCAAAACGAGCTCGCCTACAAGGTGGGCTGGGCTCTGGGGGCCGTCCTGGTGGCGGCCTTTGAAGCGGGGGTGCCCGTCTACGCCTACGGCCCCATGCAGGTGAAGCAGGCCCTGGCGGGGCACGGCCACGCCGCCAAGGAGGAGGTGGCCCTCATGGTCCGGGGCATCCTGGGCCTGAAGGAGGCCCCGAGGCCAAGCCACCTGGCGGACGCCTTGGCCATCGCCCTGACCCACGCCTTCTACGCCCGCATGGGCACGGCGAAGCCCCTTTAGATCCCACCCCATGCTGGCTTGCGCCAGCATGGGGGCCCCGGCAAAAGGTCCTTAGGGAGCCTCCCCCGGCCCGTCGGACGAAAGGGTATAGACGCCCTAAAGCTTGTACCCCAGGCGCCGGAGGAGGTCCTTCCGCCAGGCCACCTCGGCCTCGTCCTCCACGCCCAAGGGGGTGAAGCCGTCCATGACCCCGAGGATGGCCCTCTGCTCCCCCTCCTCGGCCACCACCACCTTGAGGGGATTGGCGGTGGCGGCGTAGATCCGGACCACCTCGGGGCAGGCCTTCACGGCGTGGAGGACGTTGATGGGGTAAAACCCCTCCCCCAGGACGATGAGGAAGACGTGGCCGCAGGCGAGGTTGAGGAGGTTTTTCACGGCAAGCTCCACCAAGGCCTCGTCCGTCCCCGAGCGGCGGACGAGGCGCTTGCCGCTCGCCTCGGAGAAGGCGAGGCCGAACCGGATCCCGGGCACGGCGGTCACCAGGGCCTCGTGCAGGTCCTCCACCGTCTTGATGAAGTGGGCCTGGCCCAGGATGACGTTGAGGTTCTCGGGCTTCTCAATGGGAATAAGCTTGAGTTCCATGCCCCGATTTTACCGAAGGCCACCTTGACCCGGGAAAGCGGGTGTAGGATGAAGGGCATGGACGTCCTGGAGAAGGCCGTGGCCGGGGAGCGGCTTTCCGAGGCCGAGGTCCTAAGCCTCTTTGACCTCCCCTTGCCCGAGCTCGCCGCCGCCGCCCACGAGGTGCGGCTTAAGAAGACCGACCCCGAGGTGGTGACCTTCCTCATTGACCGGAACATCAACTACACCAACGTCTGCACCGTGGCCTGCGCCTTCTGCGCCTTTTACCGCACCAAAAGGCAGAAGGACGCCTACACCCTGAGCTACGAGGAGATCGCGAGGAAAGTGGAGGAGCTCTACCAGGTGGGGGGCAGGCGGATCCTCATGCAGGGGGGCGTGAACCCGGAGCTTCCCCTAGTGTGGTACCTGGACCTCCTCCGCTACCTCAAAAGCCGCTTCCCCGACCTTCGCATAGACGCCTTCAGCCCCGAGGAGATCCTGGGCCTAGAACGCCTCACGGGCCTTAGGGCGGAGGCGATCCTTGAAAAGCTAAAGGAAGCGGGCCTGGACGGCCTGCCCGGGGCCGGGGCGGAGATTTTGGTGGACGAGGTCCGCCTGAAGGCGGCCCCCGCCCGGATCCGGACGGCGGACTGGTACCGCATCGTGGACGCCGCCCAGGCCCTGGGGCTTTACACCCTCGCCACCATGGTCATCGGCTTCGGAGAAGGCCCCAAGGAGCGCACCGCCCACCTCCTGGGCCTTCGCGCCCAGCAGGACAGGGCCCTGGAGCGCTATGAGAACGGCTTCGCCGCCTTCGCCCTGTGGACCCTTCAGGTGGAGCACACCCGCTTAAAGGGCAAGGCCCCAGGGGCCACGGCCCACGAGTACCTGAAGACCCTCGCCGTCGCCCGCCTCGCCCTGGACAACTTCGCCCACTTCCAGGCCTCCTGGCCCACCCTGGGCTTCAAGGTGGCCCAGGCGGCCCTCTACTACGGAGCCGACGACTTCGGGAGCACCATGCTGGAGGAGAACGTGGTCTCGGCCGCGGGAGGGCACGGGCGCACCCACGCCACGGTGCGCCAGATCGTGCGCCACATCGTGGACGCGGGGTTTAAGCCGGCGGAACGGGACCCCCTCTACCGCATCCTCCGCTACCCCGACGCCGAGGCCATCCTCAGCGAGCCCGAGCCCGTGGAGCTCCCCCTCGCCTAAGGGCAGTTCCCCGAGCGGTAGAGGTCGTAGTCGGTGTAGACCGAGGCCTGGTAGGGATCGCCTCCCCGCCGGGCATCGTAGCCGTTCCAGCCGTGCTTCACCTTGAGGAACCTAAGGCTTCCCACCCAGTAGAGCCTGGTGCCGGAGCCGTTGGCGTAGAGGAGGTACTTGCTGCAGGTGTCCCCCAAGACCGTGTCGCCGCGGCTGTAGCGGCCGTTATTGTCGTCGTCCCGGTAGGCCACCACCCGGTAGCTCCCCTCGCTGGCCTCCGGGGGGAGCTCCATCAGGTAGCCCTTGGTGAGGCTCGGGTCTTTGATTTCCAGCTGGTTGTCGTAGTTCACCTGCCCCTCCGTCGTGAGGCCCACCAGGGCCAGGCGCAGGCCCTGGGCCACGCCGGACCAGTCCCCCTGGAACTCTCCGGAGACCTTAGGCCCCCCAAACCCCGGAAGGAGCCCACAGGCCCCGAGGAGGAGGCCGCCTGCCAGAACTAAAAAAGGCCACTGCCGCATGGGTTTACCCTCCAAGGCTCAGGGCAACGGCTTCTTTGAGCTTTCCTTCAGGCCGGGGTTGGCCTCGAGGCGCTGGAGGCCCTGGCGGATCTCCTGGAGAAGGGGCGCAAGGGACCTCCCCTCCTCCAAGGCCCGGACCAAGGCGCTTCCCACCACCACCCCGTCCGCCACCGCCGCCTGTGCGGCCGTGGCCTTGCCGGAAACCCCGAAGCCCACGGCCACGGGGAGGGCGGTCCTGGCCTTGATGCGCCGCACCAGGTCCTTGACCTCCTCGGGAAGCCTTTCCCGCATCCCCGTGACCCCGGTGACGGAGACGGCGTAGACGAAGCCCGTGGCGTGGCGGACCACGGTGGCGATGCGGGCGTCCGTGGAGGTGGGGGCGAGAAGGAAGACCGTCTCCAGGCCGATCTCCTGGGCGAGGCGCACGAGGCCTGGGTCCTCGTCGGGGGGGAGGTCGGGAAGGATCACCCCCGTGGCCCCCGCCTGCTTGAAGAGGCCGAAGAAGCGCTCCGGCCCCCAGGCCAGGACGGGGTTCAGGTAGGTCATGAGGAAGAGGGGTTTCTCCGTGAGGGCGCGCACCTCGCGGACGAGCTCCAAAGCGCCTTGGACGCTCATCCCCTTCCTCAGGGCCAGTTCGCTTGCCCGCTGGATCACGGGGCCGTCCCCCAGGGGGTCGGAGTAGGGGAGGCCGATCTCCAGAAGGTCGGCATAGGGGAGGACCTCCTCCACCGCCTGCAAAAAGCCCTCCCGGCTGGGGAAGCCCGCGGTGAGGTAAGGGATGAGGGCGGCCCGGCCCTCGGACCGGGCCTTGGCGAAGGCCTCGAGGGTGGTCACAGCTCCCCTCCCAGAAGGCGCATCACCTCGGTCACGTCCTTGTCCCCCCGGCCGGAGAGGTTGATGACCACCACCTGGTCCTTGTCCATCTCCGGCACCACCTTGGCGGCGTAGGCGATGGCGTGGGCCGACTCCAAGGCGGGGATGATGCCCTCAAGCCGCGCCAGGAGCTTGAAGCCCTCGAGGGCCTCCTCGTCCGTGACGCTGGCGTACTCCGCCACCCCGGCGTCGGCGTAGTAGCTGTGCTCCGGCCCCACCCCGGGGTAGTCCAGCCCTGCGGAGACGGAGTGGGCCGGGGTGATCTGCCCATCGTGGTCGTAGAGGAGGTACATGTAGCTCCCGTGCAGCACCCCCCGCTTCCCCGCCCCGATGCTCGCGGCGTGCCTGCCCGTGGAAAGCCCCTCCCCGGCGGCCTCCACCCCGATGAGCTTGGGCCTGCCCTCAGGCAGGTAGGCGAAGGGGGCGAAGAGGCCGATGGCGTTGGAACCGCCCCCCACCGCGGCGATGAGGGCGTCGGGCAGGCGGCCGAAAAGCTCCAGGCTTTGCCGCTTCACCTCCTCCCCGATGACGCTCTGGAAGTCCCGGACCATCATGGGGTAGGGGTGGGGGCCCACCACGGAGCCCAGGATGTAGAAGGTGGTGCGCACGTTCGTGATCCAGTCGCGGATGGCCTCGTTGGTGGCGTCCTTGAGGGTGCGGCTCCCCGCGGCCACGGGCCGGACCTCGGCCCCGAGGAGCTTCATGCGGAAGACGTTTAAGGCCTGGCGCCTGACGTCCTCCTCCCCCATGTAGACCACGCACTCCAGGCCGAAGAGGGCCGCCACCGTGGCCACGCTCACCCCGTGCTGCCCCGCCCCCGTTTCGGCGATGACCCGCCTCTTGCCCATGCGCCTCGCCAGGAGGGCCTGGCCCAGGGTGTTGTTGATCTTGTGGGCCCCGGTGTGGAGGAGGTCCTCCCGCTTGAGGAAGACCTGGGCCCCACCCCAGTACTCGGAAAGCCGCTTGGCGTGGTAAAGGGGCGTGGGCCTGCCGGCGAACTGCCTGAGGTAGTGGTCCAGCTCCTCCAGGAAGGCCGGATCCTTCTTGGCCTCCCGGTAGGCGGCCTCCAACTCCTCCAGGGCGGGGATTAGGGTCTCGGGCACGTACCGCCCCCCGTAGGGGCCGAACCGCCCCCTCGCGTCGGGCAAGGGAAAGTCGGGTAGGGTCAGCATGCTTCGCTCCCTAAAGGCGCCTCGCGCCAAGACAACTCCCATCCTACCCCGGAGGGGCCTCCCGGTAAACTCGGGGGGATGGAAGGGCCTCTCACGATCCCGGTCTTGGACAAGGGCTTCGTCCGCCTGGTGGACCAGATGGGGGACGACCGCGCCATCGTCCAGGCGGCCCGGGTCTCCTACGGGGAAGGGACGAAGACGGTGCGGGAGGACGCCGCCCTCATTGACTACCTCATGCGCCACCGCCACACGAGCCCCTTTGAGATGGTGGTCTTCAAGTTCCACGTCAAGGCCCCCATCTTCGTGGCGAGGCAGTGGTTCCGCCACCGCACGGCGAGCGTCAACGAGATCTCGGGGCGCTACTCCATCCTCAAGGAGGAGTTCTACGAGCCCGAGGCCTTCCGCAAGCAGGCGAAAAGAAACAAGCAGGCCTCGGAAGGGGCCCTCTTGGACGAGGAGGCCTTGGCCCTCCTAAGGAAGGTGCAACAGGAGGCCTACGGGGCCTACCGGGCCCTTCTGGAGAAGGGCGTGGCCCGGGAGATGGCCCGGATGGTCCTTCCCCTGAACCTCTACACCGAGTTCTACTGGAAGCAGGATCTGCACAACCTCTTCCACTTCCTCAAGCTCCGCCTCGCCCCCGAGGCCCAGTGGGAGATCCGCCAGTACGCCCGGGCCATCGCCGAAATCGTCAAGGAAAGGGTCCCCCTCGCCTGGGCCGCCTTTGAGGAACACCTCCTGGAAGGGGCCTTCCTCTCCCGCACGGAGCTTAGGGCCCTAAGGGGCCTCTTGACCCCTGAGGTCTACGAGAAGGCCCTTTCCTCCTTGGGCCTTGGGGGAAGCCGCCTGAAGGAGGCCCTAGAGAAGGTCTTCGGGCCAGGGGAAGCCCTTTAGACGAGCTCCTCCGCCTTCTTCCCCGTCCGCGCCTCCAGGAGCCGGTAGAGCTCCTCCTCCGTGAGGGTGGGGACCCCGAGGGCCCTGGCCTTCTCCAGCTTGCTCCCCGGGTTCTCCCCCACCACGAGGTAGCTCGTCTTCCGGCTCACGGAGTCCGTCACCTTGGCCCCGAGGCGCCTTAGGAGGGCCTTCACCTCTTCCCGGGGGCGGGAAAGCTCCCCGGTGATCACGAAGGTGAGCCCTTTAAGGGCCTCCCCGCCCTTCTCCTTGGCCTCCATCTCCACCCCCGCCTCCTTGAGCCTCCGTACCAGGTCGCGGAAGGCGGGGTCCTTCAAGGTCTCCAGGATGGCCCTCGCCGTGAGCTCCCCCACCTCCTCCACCTCCAGGAGCTCCTCCAGGCTGGCCTCGAGGAGGCGGTCCATGTTCCCGAAGCGGGCCGCCAGGTTCCGGGCCAAGACCTCCCCCACCCCGGGAAGCCCCAAGGCGTAGAGGAGGCGCTCCAGGCCTCTTTTCTTGCTCTCCTCTATCTGGCGGAGGAGGTTTTGGGCGCTCTTCTCCCCCATGCGCTCCAGGCCCACCAGGTCTTCCTTTCTCAAGCGGTAGAGGTCGGCCACGTCCTTGACCAGCCCCTTTTCCAAAAGCCTCTCAATGAGCTTTTCCCCCAGGCCCTGGATGTCCATGGCCTTGCGGGAGGCGAAGTGGCGGATGGCCTCAAAGCGCTTGGCGGGGCACAAGGGGTTGGGGCAGCGGTGGACCTTCCCCTCCTTGAGGAGGCGGTGGCCGCACTCGGGGCAGGTCTCGGGCCAGCGAATGGGCCTTTCCTCCCCCGTGCGCCTCTCCTTGAGGACCCGGAGGACCTCGGGGATGACCCCGCCCGCCTTGTGCACCAAAACCCAGTCCCCGATGCGGATGTCCAACTCCTCTATGTAGCTCTCGTTGTGCAGGGTGACCCGGGAGACCTCGCTGCCCTCTAGGAAGACGGGCTCGAGGATCCCCACGGGGGTCACCCGCCCGGTGCGCCCCACCTGGAAGACCACGTCCAAAAGCCGGGTCTCCTTCTCCTCGGCGGGGAACTTGTAGGCGATGGCGAACCGGGGGGCGCGGGCGGTGTAGCCGAGCTCCCGCCAAAGGGCAAGCTCGTCCAGCTTCACCACCACCCCGTCCGCCTCAAAGGGAAGCGCCCGCCGCTTCTTGAGCCAGTCCTGGTAGACCGCCTCCACCCCTTCCGCCCCCACGGCCCGGGCGTAGCCGTGCTCCACGGGGAAGCCTTTTTCCTTGAGCCAGTGGAGGAGGGCAAACTGGGTCGCCACCCCTTCCCTCTCCACCTCCTCCAGCCCAAGCCCTAAGGCGTAGAAGGTGGCCCTGAGGCCCCGCTTGGCGGTGATGCGGGGGTCTTTTTGCCTTAAGGAACCCGCCGCCGCATTCCTAGGGTTTTTGAAGATCCTCTCCCCCCGCTCCTCCAGCTCCTCGTTGAGCCGGAGGAAGGCCTCTATGGGCATGTAGACCTCCCCCCGGACCTCGAGGCGCTCCGGCACCCCCTTGAGCCTCCTCGGGATGGTGGGGATGGTGAGGAGGTTCTGGGTCACCTCCTCCCCCACCTCCCCGTCCCCCCGGGTGGCCCCGTAGACCAGGACCCCCTCCTCGTAGTAGAGGTTCACGGAAAGCCCGTCCACCTTGTGCTCCACGGTGTAGGCGAAGGGGCCCTTCCGCCCCAGGGCCCGTTCTATCCGCTCCTCAAAGGCCTTGAGCTCGTCAAGGTTAAAGGCGTTGTCCAAGGAGTACATGCGGGTGGGGTGGCGGACGGGGCGGAAGGTGGCCTCCAAAGGCCTCGCCCCCACCTGAAGGGTGGGGGAGTCCGGGCTTTTGAGCTCGGGGAAGCGCTCCTCAAGCTCCTTGAGCTCCCTAAGAAGCCGGTCGTACTCGGCGTCGGAGATCTCCGGGTCCGCCAGGACGTAGTAGCGGTAGTTGTGGTAGCGGATGAGGTCCCGTAACTCGTTTACCCGCTTCCTCGCCTCTTCCAGGGTCATGGCCCTAGTGTACCTTGGGCTATACTTTCCCTTGGACTAGGGGCGCATCCCCTATTCCGAAAGGAGGCGTTATGAGGAGGCTTTTGTGGTTGCTCACCCTAGGCGCGCTCGCCGTGGCCCTCACGGCCTGCCCCAGGAAAGCGGAGGAAGAGGCCGCCACGGAGACGGCTCCGGCCGAGGAAACGAGCCTTCCCGGGGCCAACGTCCGGGTGGGGCTCGCCTTTGACGCCGGCGGCAAGTTTGACCGTTCCTTCAACCAGTCCGCCTGGGAAGGGGCGCAGCGGGCGGCCCAGGAGCTCGGCGTCCAGATCTTTGACTTTGAGCCCGCCGACCCCTCCCAGGTGGGCCAGGGCATCCGCACCTTCGCCGAGGAGGGGTTTGACCTGGTGATCGGGGTGGGCTTCGCCAACGAGCCCGCCATCACCGCCACGGCCAAGGAGTTCCCCAACGTGAAGTTCGCCGTGATTGACGCCGTGCCCGGGGAAGGGCAGCTGCCCAACGCCTTGGGCGTGGTCTTCCGGGAGCACGAGGGGAGCTTCCTCGTGGGCTACGTGGCGGGCAAGCTCTCCCGCACTGGCGTGGTGGGGTTCATCGGCGGCATGGACATCCCCCTCATCCACAAGTTTGAGGCGGGCTTCCGCGCCGGGGCGGAGTACGCCTTCCAGGAGGACGGGATCCAGGGTCGGGTCCTGGTGGGCTACGTGGGCAACACCCCCGCCGCTTGGAACGACCCCGCCAAGGCCAAGGAGATCGCCTCCAGCCAGGCCCGTCAAGGGGCGGACATCATCTACGCCGCCGCCGGGGGCTCCGGCCTCGGCCTCATTGACTTCGTGAAGGAGGAGATGTGCCTCAGGGAAGGCGGGGCCGTGCGCTTCGTCCGCGAGGACCGCTTTGCCGATGTGCCTAAGTACCCCGCCTACGAGGAGAAGTGCGGCGAGGGCACCACGCCCCTCTTCTTCATCGGCGTGGACGCCAACCAGAACTACCTCGGCGACACCGACAACGACCCCACCACCCTCAACCACGGCCTGACCTCCATGGTCAAGCGGGTGGACGTGGCCGTGTACGACACCATCAAGAGCGTCGTGGACGGCACCTTCCAGGGCGGGGTCAAGGACCTGGGCCTCGCCGAGGAGGGCGTGGGCTACGCCTTGGACGAGTACAACCAGGCCCTGATCCCGGAGGAGGTGAAGGCCCGCCTCGAGGAGCTGAAGCAGGCCATCATCAACGGGGAGATCCAGGTGCCCGAAACCCGCTAACGGGCAGGGGCCCAAAAGCCGGGGCCTTCGGGCCCCGGTTTTCCCGTATACTCCTCCCGTGGCGAAGGCGCTGGTCCTCAAGGAGATCACCAAGCGCTTCCCCCTGGTCCTGGCGAACGACCGCATCAGCCTGGACCTGGAGTGGGGCGAGGTCCTGGCCCTGGTGGGGGAGAACGGGGCGGGCAAGTCCACCCTGATGAAGATCGTCTACGGCCTCCAGCCGCCGGACGCTGGGGAGATGTGGGTGGACGGGAAGCCCTACCGGCCCCAAAGCCCCCTGGACGCCATAAGGGCGGGCATCGGCATGGTCCACCAGCACTTCATGCTGGTGGAGCCCTTCACCGTCTTGGAGAACCTGGTCCTGGGCCTCGAGCCCGGAAGCCCCCTCTTTCTGGACCTGGAGGCCGCCCGCAGGAAGGCCACGGCGCTTATGGAGGCCCTGGGCTTTGAGGTGCCCCTAGACGAGAGGGTGGAGAACCTCCCCGTGGGCCTGCAGCAGCGGGTGGAGATCCTCAAGGCCCTCTACCGGGAGGCCAGGATCCTCATCCTGGACGAGCCCACCGCCGTCCTCACCCCCCAGGAGGCCGAGGAGCTCTTCCGCTTCCTCCGGGAGTACGTGGCGAGGGGCAACGCCGCCATCTTCATCAGCCACAAGCTCAAGGAGGTGCTCGCGGTCTCGGATCGCGTCACCGTGATCCGGGACGGCAAGGTGGTGGGCACGGTGCGGACGCGGGAGACCTCCCTCGAGGCCCTCGCCCGGATGATGGTGGGCCGGGAGGTGGTGCTCCGGGTGGAGAAGACCCCGGCAAGGCCTGGGGAGGTGGTTCTGGAGGTGGAGGGCCTCGAGGCCCCGCCCCGCCTCAAGGGGGTGAGCTTCCAGGTGCGCTCCGGGGAGATCGTGGGCATCGCCGGGGTGGAAGGCAACGGCCAGACCGAGCTCGTGGAAGCCCTCACCGGCCTTAGGCCCTTTAGGGGCAAGGCCCTCCTTCTGGGCCGGCCCCTCCCCGCCTCGGCCCGGGGGGTCAGGGACCTGGGGGCAAGCCACGTGCCCGAGGACCGGCTCGTCCGCGGCCTCGTCCTGGACTTCTCCGTGAAGGAGAACGCCGTCCTCGGGGACCAGCACCGCCCCCCCTTCCGGGGCTTTTTGGGCTTCCTGGACGACCGGGCGGCCGAGGCCCACGCGAGAACCCTCGTGGAGGCCTACGATGTCCGCCCCCGCTCCACCGCCCTCTCCGCCCGGCGCTTCTCCGGGGGGAACCAGCAGAAGATCGTGGTGGGGCGGGAGCTCCTAAGGGGCCCCAGGCTCCTCGTGGCCGCCCAGCCCACCCGGGGCGTGGACGTGGGCGCCATTGAGTTCATCCACAAGGAGCTCGTCAAGGCCAGGGACCAGGGGCTTGCCGTCCTTCTCGTCTCCGCCGACCTCTCCGAGATCCTCGCCCTCTCCGACCGGATCCTGGTGATGCACGGAGGGCGCATCGTGGGGGAGCTCACCCCGGAGGAGGCCACGGAGGAAAGGCTCGGCCTCCTCATGGCCGGGGTCACCGCCTGAGGCCCTCCCTCCCCGTCCCCGCCCGGAAGCCTCACTCGCGAAGCTCCCCGGCCACCCGGCCGAGGACCACCACCTCCCCGGTCCCTAGGGCGTAGCGCACCCGCTCGCCCCGGACGAACCCCTTCTCGTCCCGGCTCTCCACGCCGCCGTAGAGGTAGGCGTACCCCTCCTTCTCCCGGAGAAGGGCCCGCTCCGCCCGGGTGGTGCGGCCCCCCTGAACGAACTCCACGCCCCCAAGAAGCCAGAGGGCGTCCTCGTCCAGGAGGTAGCGGAGGGCCTGGGCCTTGCCCTTTAGGGGCTTCTCCCCTTCCCGGCTCAAGGCCAAGGGCCCTTCCAGAAAGGCCTCCCCGGTGTCGTTGCGGTAGCGGAGCCTCACCCCCTCCACCCGGGTCGCCCCCTGGGCGAGGGCCACCGCCCCCGGGGCGGGCCGGACCTCGAGGCGCCCCTCCTCCTCCAGAAAACGGGCCTCGCCCCCGGAGAGAAGAAGCTCCTCCCTCCCTCCCCGCTCCACCAAGGCCAAAGGCCCCCGGGCCTTCACCTCCTCCCCCAGGCGCACCTCCACCCCCTTGGGGTCGTAGAGGACAAGGCGGAGGTAGGTCTTCGCCCCTTCCTCCCCCGCCCGCCTGAGGCGCATCAGGTAGGGAAGCCCCTCCCGAAGGAGGTCCTTGTTGTAGGCGGCCTCCACCCGGTCCCCCGGGGAAAGGCCCTCCTCGAGGACGCTCCCCGCGTCCAGGAAAAAGGCCCGCTCCCCCACCACCGCCCGGTCCTCGGCGAGGGCCACGAGCTCCCCCACGTGGAGGTCCCCGTAGTCGGCGTAGAAGAGGCTCCCCTCCTCCCCACTCACCCAGGCCACCACCCTCTTGTCCTTGCGGACGAGCTCCACCTCTGGGCGGTAGACCTCCTGGGCCAGGACGAGGGAGAGGCCGAGGAGAGCGAGGAGGGAGAGCCTAAGCCAGGGCACCTACCTCTCCCCGAGCTTCTTGAACTCCTCCAGGGGCAGGCGGAAGGCGCGGCCGTAGACGCGGACCTGGTGGCGGTTCACGTTGTGGAGGAGGGTTCCCCCGGAAAGCCGGAAGCCCTCCTTCGCGTTCTCGCTCACGGCGGGCCTCCCCAAGACGATGGCCTCCCCGGTGGTGTCGTCGTAGTAGAGGCTCTCCCCCCGGGTCACGAGGTCGCCGTCCTCGAGGACCACCCCCCCGGTGGCGATGAGCCTTTTGGGGCCGGTGAGGCTCCGCACCTCCTTGGCCCGAATCCTCAGGTCCCCGTCCTTGCGCTTGCGGACGAGGACCACCTCCTTGGGGTCGGTGAAGACGGCGAGGCCCCGCTCCTCCTCGTAGTACACAAGCCCCGCCCGCCCCTCCTGGTTGCCGCTCTTGAGGAGGGCGTTTTCGCTGGTGGAGGTGTCGGTGTCCACCTGGAAGGTCATCCGGGCCGCCTCCACCTCCACGGGATCCTCCCCGGGCTTGGGCTCCTGGCGCATGCGGGCCGGGCCCAGGAGAACCCCTTCCCCGGTGCTTTCCCGGTAGACGAGGGCGGGCCCCCGGGCCTCCACCCGGCCCCTCCGCACCACCACGCCCCCCTCAAACCGGGCCTCCCTCTCCCCCTCCGCCTCCTGCATGGTCTTCCCCTTCGGGGCGATGAGGGTGGCCTTGGGGGCGAGGATGGTGAGGTCCTTCACCCGCCCCCGCACCTCCCCCTCAAAGACCCAGGGGCCGTAGCGGAGGTCCCCGGAAAGCCGCCCTCCCTCCACCCGGATCACCCGCACCTCCGAGGCCGCGAAGACCAAGGCCATGCCCAAGAGCACCCATGCCATCCGCTTCATCCGCTTCCTCCTTCCACTTGGCAAGGTCCGAAGCTCCCCCCGGCGGGGAACTCAAACCGAGGGTTTTCCGCCTCAATCCGCTCCAGGGCGAAGTCGGAGCGGAAGCGCTCCGCCTCGCCCCGGAGGTTGGGCGCCTCAATCCGCACCCAGGGGGCCGAAAACCCCTCCTTCTGCCGGATGAGGACGTCCCCGAGGCCGGGCCGGGAGAGCTCCAGGCGGTAGCACCCCTTCAGGATCTCCACCCGGGCGTAGGGGGCCCGGAGGTTGTCCCCGGGCTCCACCACCACCTCGGGGGCGAAAAGGCGCAGGTCCAGCCTGCCCTCCACGTACCGCCCCCCGGAAAGCCCCCCCCGCACCCTAAAGCGCCCCTCCTCCTCCACCATCTCCTCCGCACGGAAGCGCCACTCCACCCCTTCCTCCTCGGGAAAGAGGTGAAAGGCCACGCCGTAAAGCCGCACCCCCGCCTCCTTGGGCGCCTCGGTGGGACGGGGCCAAAGGACGAAGGCGAGGCCTAGGGCGAGAAGGAGGAGGAGAAGCCGCACCACGCCCCCACGATAGCGAAAGGCGCTTGAGAAAGATGACGCTCAGCCAAGGACGTCCCGAGGGTTGCCCCGCACCCGCAGGTTGACCCAGGTCTTCCTCAGGCGGAGGAGGAGCCCTAGGGGGCGGTAGAGGGGGGAGAGGGGCAGGACGTAGGCGGGAAACTGGACCCGCTGGCCCCCGAACCCCTCCTTGAAGCGGTGGATCCCCTCGGCGTGGCTCCCCCGGGGGTTTTTGGGGATGCCCCAAAGGTCGTAGACGCGGTAGCCCCGGGCCATCCCGTGCCGGATGGCGGCGAGGTGCATGCCCATGGGGGCCTTGGCCTCGGGGTGCTTGCGGGTGCTGCCGCCGTAGAGGTAGGCCACCTTGCCGGCGAAGGCCACGAAGAGGCCCGCCGCCAGGGCCTCCCCGTCCTTCCGCGCCAGGGCGAGGAAGGCCTCCCCCAAGGGCTGGTTCATCTCCTTGAGGACCGCCCGGTAGTAGGCCTCGTCGTGCTGGAGGAGCCGGGCCCTCCGGTTGGTCTCCGTGAAGAGGCGGTAGAACTCCGCGAAGGCCTCCTCCCCCTCCACGGAAAGGGCCACCCGCTTGAGGGCGAGCCGGGCGTTCCGGCGGTGCATCTCCTTCATCCCCTTGAGGAGGGCCTCCTCCCCCTGGGTGAGGTCCAGCCAGAGGGAGTGGGCGGGCTGGATGGGCTCCTCCAAGAGGAGGCCAGGGAAGCGGGGGGCGGGAAGGTGGGCGGGAAGCCCCGCCTCCGGCTCCAGGACCAGGTGGGTGGCCCGAAGGGCCCGCCCCAGGGCCCGGGCCACCTCGGGCAGGTCCTCGAGGCGGTGGAGGGCAGGCCCCCTGGGGGCGTAGGCCAGGCGCAGCCCCCCGGGGGCCGCCTTGAGGAGGACCTGGGCCGCGGCCACCGGGCCTTCGCCCCCCAGGAGCAGGAAGCGGCGGGGCTCCCAGCCCGTGGTCCGCTTCACCTCCCCCCAGCCCCAGGACTGGAGGGGGCTCGTGATGGCGAAGCCCGAGACCAGGCGGTTCCACGCCTCGGGCTCTTGGACTTCGGCAAGCTCCCACACCCCTCAAGCCTACATGGCCCGGACCCGGTCTTCCAGAAGGCGGGCCCGTGTACCATGGGAACCATGAGGATCGCCTTCCAGGGCACGGCGGGGGCCTACAGCGAGGAGGCCTTGCTCAAGGTCTTCCCCGAGGCGAAGCCCGTGGGCTTTCCCACCTTTCACCAGGTCTTTGAGGCGGTGGAGGCGGGCGAGGCGGAGCTTGGGGTGGTGCCGGTGGAGAACACCACGGCGGGGAGCATCAACCAGACCTACGACCTCCTCCTGGAGAGCGACCTCCACGTGGTGGGGGAGATCGTCCACCGGGTGGAGCACTGCCTCCTCGCCCCCAAGGGCACAACGCTCAAGGACCTGCACGCGGTGAAGAGCCACCCCCAGGCCCTGGCCCAGTGCGACGGCTTCCTCGCCCGGATGCGCCTCACCCCCATCCCCGTCTTTGACACCGCCGGGGCGGCCAAGGAGCTCGCCGAGCACCCGGAGCCGGGCCTCGCCGCCATCGCCTCCAGGCGGGCGGCGGAGCTTTACGGCCTCGAGGTCCTGGCGGAAAACATCGAGGACTACCCCCACAACTACACCCGCTTCTTCGTCATCGGGCACAAGGAGCCCCCGAGGGGCCAGGGGCCCTACAAGACGAGCATCGTCTTCGCCGTCCGGCACCGGCCCGGGGGGCTTTTGGAGGCGCTTTCCGTCTTCGCCGAGGCGGGGGTGAACCTCACCAAGCTGGAGTCCAGGCCCCGGAGGGACAAGCCCTTCAGCTACCTCTTCTACCTGGACCTGGAGGGGCACCTGGAGGACCCCGGGCCCGCCCAGGCCCTCCTCCGCCTCCTCAGGCGGGTGGCCTTCCTCAAGGTCTTGGGCTCCTACCCCGCCCACGCCAACGGGGGCGTTAGCGCACCTTAAGCCCCCGCAGGAAGAGGTTCCGGTCCTCCGGAGGGGCGTAGAGGTCGTTGAGGAAGGCGAGGACGAGCACGCCCCGCCCCGTGGTCCGGACCCGCACCTCCTTTAGACCCAGGACCTCCCCCTGCCAGAGCACCCGGTCCCCCTCGGCCACCACGGCCCAGGGACCCTCCCCTTTTGCGGGGGTGCCCTCGAGGCGGAGGACCACCTCCGCCTCCCGGCAGAGGGGGATCTCCACCACGCCGTTGGCGTAGAGGTCCGCCCGCTCGGGGAGGGGCCCCGGGCGGCACCCGCCCAAGGGAAGGGGCTTCGGCGCAAGCCCCCCTTCCAGCCCCCAAAGCCCCGCCCCAAGCCCCAGGGCGAAGGCCAGGACCCCCAAGGCCCACCTCACCGCCCCACCTCCTCCTCCAGGAGAAAGGCGGGCCGCAAGGCCAGGCCCCCCTCCCGGAAGAGCACGAGCACGAGCCTCTTCCCCTCCTCGAGGGCCTCGGGAAGGGGGAAGCGGACGGGCTTCTCCGCCGGCCACTCCCAGCCGAGCCTCCGGCACCCCTCGGCGCAGAGCCAGACCTGGAGGCGGTACCCCTCGCCCCCCTCCAGGGCCACCGCCCCCGCGCCGCCCCGATCCGGGACGACGAGGTAGCGGAGGGCCGGGGGAGGCCCCTCGGGGCGGGCCGCCAGGTAAAGGAAGGGGAGGGACCAGAGGAGGGCCACCCCCCCGGCAAGCCCCAGCCCCAGGGGCGCCCGCCCCCCCTCGAGGCGGGCCAGGGCCATCCCCCCGAGGAGGAAGAAGACCTCGCCCCGGAAGGGGCTCGGGACGCTGAAGGGGTTGTCCACCATCCCCATCCCCAAATAGGCGGCGAGGAGGCCGAAGAGGAGGCCGTCCCCCCAGGCCCCCGCGAGGAACCCCCCGGCGAGGAGGAGAAGCCCCACCGCCCCGAAGACCCCCCCTTCCCCCAGGGCCTGGAGGAGGTGGTTGTGGGCGAAGGTCCAAAGCCCGCCCCAGGGCCTGAGCCAGTCGGGACAGGTAAGCCCCCGGGCCTCGAGGAGGGGAAAGAGGAAGCAGTCCCCGAAGAGCACCCCCCCGATCCGCTCCCCGAGGAGGTAGGGCCCCACCCCCGTCCAGGGGTGCTCCTGGAAGACCCGGTAGGCGGCGAGCCACACCCCTTCCCTCCCGGAAAGGTGGGCCTGGAAGAAGCGCTCCGTGGCGGGAAGGTTCAGGGCGAAGGCGGCGAGGAAAAGCCCACCCCCTAAGGCCAGGGCGAGAAGGCCCCGCCTGCGGAAGAGGAGGGCCGCCGCCCCGCCCACGAAGAAGCCCAGCATCCCCCCACGGCTCCCCGAGAGGAGGAGGACCGCCCCCCCCAGAAGGCCCAGGAGGGCCCGGAAGGGCCAGGGGTAGCGGAGGTGGAGGGCGAGGAGGAGGCCGAGCCCCCCGAGGAAGCCGAAGCCCACGGGGCTGTGGAAGGGGTGGCTGAGCCGGGTCCCCACCGCCCCGTCCCCCAGAACCCAGTAGGTGGCGGCGAAGCCCGTGAGGTAGAGGAGGAAGAGGCCCACGCCCCAAGCCCCAAGGGCCCGCTCCGGCCTGCCCAAGGCCACCCCAAGCCCCACCAGGCCGAGGACGTAGAGGAAGCGGAAGAGGGCCAAAGGCCAGGCCAAAGGCTCCGGGGCGAAGAGGGCGGGGAGGAGGAGGCTCGCCCCGTAGAGGGCGAGCAGGGCCTGCCCCCAAAGGGGAAGCCGCCGGACCCAGGGCACGAAGAAAAGGGCAAGCCCCGCAAGCGGGGGAAAGAGGGGCGCCAAGGCGAGGAGGAAGGCCAGGCCGCGCACAGAGGCACTATACCGGGAAAGCCCCGCCTAAGCTTCCTTTCAGAAAGGACGGGTAGAGTGAAACCCATGAAGCGCCTGGCCTGGACCCTCCTCTTGGGCCTCGTGGGCCTCGCCCTGGGGGCCCGGTTCGCCACCTTCAGCGTGGAGCCCTTCGGGGCCCAGCGCCTGGACCTGGACACCGGCGTCACCACCCTCCCCCAGGGGGGGATCCTCACCGACAACGAGAACGGCCTCCGCCTCAAGGCGGCCTACATCGCCTACAAGGAAGGAAGCTTCGTCCGGGCCAGGGAGGTGGAGCTCCTCTCCGAGAAGGAGCGGTTCGTGGCCGCTTCCCTGGAGCACGACATCCCCAAGCAACAGGCCCTCTTCCAGGACCTCCTCTTCGCCAACGCCGACTTCCAGGACCTGAGGGCGGACCGCGCCCTGGCCCTCTTTGAGGAGGAGGTGGTGGTCCTGAAGGGGCGGGTCCAGGCCAAGTCGCCCAGGCTTCAGGCCGAGGCCCTGGCGGTGGACCTCAAGGCCCGGGAGGCCCTGGCCCTGGGGAGCTTCACCTACCAGGAGGGGAAGGCCACGCTGCGGGGCCAGGGGAAGGACGCCCGCCTCTACCTCCGCTTCGCGGGCGGGAAGGTGCAGGCCACGACCAAGCTCCCGGCCCAGGCGGCCCGCCTCGAGGCCTACGCCAAGCGCCTCCCATGATCCTCCACCGCTACCTCCTCAGGGAGAGCCTCCCCGTCCTCCTCCTCGCCCTCCTCTTCCTCACCGCCGTCTACCTCTTCGGCTTCTTCTACGCCGGGGCGAGGTGGCTTGAGGGGGTGCCCCTCCCCAAGATCCTCCGCTGGCTCTCCTACCACGTCCCCGGGATCTGGGTCCAGGTCTTCCCCATCGCCTTGGTGACCACCACGGTCCTGGTCTTCGGCAGGCTCGCCGCCGAGGGGGCCCACTTCGCCCTTCTTTCCGCCGGGATCCCCTTGGGGCGGGCGGCGCTCCCCCTCGTGGCCGTGGGGGCGGTCCTGAGCGGCCTCGCCCTCTACCTCCAGGAGTACGTGGTCCCTGAGGCCAACAACCGGGTGCGGGTGGCCTGGTGGGACGAGATCCACACCCAAGGGGCGGGCCTCTTCCGGCTCAAGGGGATGCAGATCCCCATAGGCCAGGGCAAGAGCCTCTACTTCCAGGACTTTGACATGGCGGCCAAGGAGATGGTGGGGGTGCGGATCACCGCCTTCCAGGGGGAGGTGGGGACCTTCCTCTTCGCCGAGCGGGGCACCTGGGAGGACAAGACCCTCACCCTCAAGGACTACCGCTACTACCAGGTGGACTTCGCCCAGGTGCCGGGGCTGGAAACCGCCCCCGACCTCCTCGCCCAGGTGCGCCGGGTCTTCCGGGTGGTGAGCCAGGGGAAGACCCTGGAGGTGACCTCGGACCTCTCCCGGGCCCGGGCCATCGCCGACTACGCCGACACCTTCAGCTTCGGCCAGGACAGCCTTTCGGAGGCCTGGCGGAAGCTCAAGGACCCCTTCTTGCCCCCCTTGGAGAAGTGGCGGGCGCGGCTTGAGCTCCACTCCAAGCTCGCCCTTCCCCTCGCCAACCTGGTCCTCGTCCTCCTCGCGGCGGCCATGGCCCTCCGCTACGGGAAAAGCCCCGGGCTCGCCCTGGGGATGAGCGTGGTCCTCGCCCTGGCCTACTACGGCGCCTTCTTCCTGGGCCGGGCCCTGGCCGGGATCGGGGCCCTCCCCCCCGAGCTTGGGGCCTGGGGGGCCAACCTCCTCTTCCTCCTTTTGGGCCTCAGGGCCCTCCGCTAGGCTTAGGGCATGCGCCGGGAGGAGCTTCGCCTGGGCCTCGTGGCCTACCCGGGCCTTGGGGGGAGCGGGACGGTGGCCGCCGAGCTCGCCGACCGCCTGGCCCGGATGGGGCACCGGGTCTACCTCTTCGCCACGTCCCGCCCCTTCCGCCTCCCCGAGGCGAGCCCCGCGGTCCACGTCCCCGTGGACCTTCCCTACTACCCCGTCTTCCCCGGACCCCTCTACACCCTCTCCCTGGCGGGCACCTTGGAGCGGGAAGCCAAGCGGCTCGGCCTGGACCTCGTCCACACCCACTACGCCGTCCCCCACGCCGCCGCGGCCTACCTCGCCTTCGGGGAAGGCCTCCCCCTGGTCCACACCCTTCACGGCACCGACGTCTCCGTGGTGGGGATGGACCCCGCCTTCCACGGCCCCACCCGCCGCGCCCTCGAGGCCGCCCGGGCGGTCACGGCGGTAAGCCGGGCCCTGGCCCAGGAAGCCAAGCGGGCCTTCGGGGTGGAGGCGGTGGTGGTCCCCAACGCCGTGGACCCGGAGCGCTTCCGCCCTAGACCTGAGCGCAAGCGGCTCTACGCCGAGGAGGGGGAGTGGCTCCTCGTGCACGCCTCCAACTTCCGCCCCATCAAGCGGGTGCCCGACATCGTCCGGGCCTTCGCCAAAATCCGGAAGCGCCTTCCCGCCAGGCTCCTCCTCCTGGGCACCGGCCCCGAGGAGGAGGAGGCCCGACGGGTGGCGGCGGAGCTCGGCGTCGCCCCCTGGGTCACCTTCCACCCCCCCACCCCCCACCCGGAGGAGGTCCTGGGGGCGGCGGACCTCTTCCTTTTGGCCTCGGAGGAGGAGTCCTTCGGCCAGGCGGCCCTCGAGGCCCTGGCCTCCGGCGTCCCCGTGGTGGCCACGGCGGTGGGCGGGGTGGCCGAGGTGGTCACCCCCGAGGTGGGCCGGCTCGTGGAGCTCGGCGACCTGGAGGCCCTGGCGGAGGCCGCCTTGGACCTCCTGGGAAGCCCCCGCCTCCCCGAGATAAGGAGGAGGGCCCGGGAGTGGGCCCTCCTGCGCTTCCACCCGGAAAGGATCACCCGGGCTTACCTGGAGGTCTACGCCAAGGCCCTGGGCTAGGCGTGGGCCACGAGCTCCTTCTTCTTCCGGGCGCTCCTAGGGCGCCTGCCCCGCTCCTCCAAGGCCTTGAGGCCGCCCACCAGGGCCAGGTCCAGAACCTGGTCCAGGTGCTCCACGAAGTGGAAGGTCATGTTCTGCCGGAGGGGCTTGGGGATGTCGGAGAGGTCGGGCTCGTTGAGCTTGGGCAGGATCACCTCCCGGATCCCGGCCCGCCTCGCCCCCAGCACCTTCTCCTTCACCCCGCCGATGGGGAGGACCCTGCCCGTGAGGGTGATCTCCCCGGTCATGGCGATGTCGTGCCGCACCGGCACCTCGGTGAGGGCGGAGACCAAGGCGCTCACGAGGGCCACCCCGGCGGAGGGGCCTTCCTTGGGAATGGCCCCGGCGGGGACGTGGATGTGGATGTCGGACTTGTCAAACTTCTCCAGGGGGATGCCGAAGCGGAGGGCGTTCTTCTTGGCGTAGGAGAGGGCGGCCCTGGCCGACTCCTTCATCACGTCGCCGAGCTGCCCGGTGAGGATGAGGTTGCCCTTGCCGGGCATCACGGAGACCTCCACGAACATGATGTCCCCGCCCACGGGGGTGTAGTACATCCCCGTGGCCACCCCCACCTGGGGCTCCCGGGCCTCGGTCTCGGGGAGGAAGCGGGGCGGGCCGAGGTAGGCCTCCAGGTCCTTCTCCGTGATCCGCACCCGCTTCTTGCCCTCCTCCAGGATCCTGCGGGCGGCCTTGCGGAGGAGGGCCCCGATCTCCCGCTCCAGCTGCCGCACCCCCGCCTCCCGGGTGTAGTGGGTGATGAGGCGCGTGAGGGCGGCCTCGGTCACCACCACCTGCTCGGGCTCGAGGCCGTTTTCCTTTAGCTGCCTGGGCAGGAGGTAGCGCTTGGCGATCTCCAGCTTCTCCTGCTCGGTGTAGCTGGTGAACTCAATGGGCTCCATCCGGTCGTAGAGGGGGGCGGGGATGTTCTGGGGGAAGTTGGCGGTGCAGATGAACATCACCTCGCTGAGGTCAAAGGGCACCCCCAGGTAGTGGTCCACGAACTCCTTGTTCTGGGCGGGGTCCAAGACCTCGAGGAGGGCCGCCGCCGGGTCCCCCTGGTAGGAGATGCCCAGCTTGTCCACCTCGTCCAGGAGGAAGACGGGGTTCTTGGTCCCCGCTTGCCTCAGGCCCTGGATGATCCGGCCCGGCATGGCCCCGATGTAGGTGCGGCGGTGGCCCCGGATGTCCGACTCGTCCCGGACGCCGCCCAAGGAGACGCGCACGTACTTGCGGCCCAGGGCCTCGGCGATGCTCTTGGCGATGGAGGTCTTCCCCACCCCCGGCGGCCCCACGAAGAGGAGGATGGGGCCCTTGTTCACCTCGTCGGGCGGGATCTCCCCCCGCTTGGCCCGTTCCGCCTTGAGCTTGCGCACCGCCAGGTACTCCAGGACCCGGTCCTTCACCTTCTCCAGGCCGTAGTGGTCCCGTTCCAGGATCTCCTTGGCCCGCTCCAGGTCCAGGTTGTCCTCGGTGCGGGTGTTCCAGGGGAGGTTGACGATCCAGTCCAGGTAGGTGCGGATGACGCTGGCCTCGGCGGAGTCGGGGTGCATGCGGGCGAAGCGGTTGAGCTCCCGCTCCGCTTCCTGGCGCACCACGGGGGGAAGGTCCAGGGCCTCAAGCTTTCTGCGGAACTCCTCCACCTCCTGCTCCCCCTCCTCCCCGTGGAGCTCCCGCTGGATGGCCTTCATCTGCTCCCGGAGGAAGTACTCCCGCTGGTTGCGGTCAATCTCCTCCTTGACCTGCTGCTGGATGCGCCGCTGGGTCTCAATGAGGGCGAGCTCCGCCTCCAGGAGCACCAAAACCGCCCGCAGGCGCTCGGCCACGTTCGCCGTCTCCAGGACCTTCTGCTTGTCCTCGAGGCGGAAGTCCATGTGGAAGGCGACGTAGTCGGCAAGCTGCGAGGGGTCCTCCAGGTTCAGGATGAACTGGGCCACCTCCGGGGCCAGGTACTTCCCCTCCTTGAGGAGGGCCTGGAACTTGTCCTTGACCTCCCGGACCAGGGCCTTGACCAGGATGGGCTCCCCGGGCTCGTCGGCGAGGACCTCGCCGCGGGCCTCGAGGTGGTCCCCCAGGTCCAGCCACTCCCTCACCCGGACCCGGGCGAAGGCCTGCACCAGGACCTGGACGGAGCCGTCCGGGTTCTTGCGCATCTTCAGGATGTTGCAGGCCGTGCCCACCTCAAAGAGGTCCGAGGGCCTGGGGGTCTCCACCTCCTTGTCCCTCTGGCTCACGATGAGGAGGACCCGGTCGCGGGCCAGGGCCTCGTCAATGGCCCGGATGGAGATGGGCCTCCCGGCGTCTATGGGCATCACCATGGTGGGGTAGATGACCGAGCCCCGCACCGGGCAGACGGGCATGGTTTCCGGTAGCATGCGTTCCCTCCTTTCTTCGGCGGTTCTGCGTTCGTCCATAGCCTAAGCCTACCTATGTCAAGTTTACTGCAAATCCCCGTTTTACGCAAAGGGCCCGGACGGAAAGCCCTTTATGCTAAGGGGCGTGAAGGCCCTGCGGGCCCTCGGCCTCCTCCTCCTCCTCGGCCTCGCCCTCGGGCAGAAAAGCGGGGGCGGGGTCGGGGGCAGGCCCTACGTGCCCTCCACCCCGCCGCCCATGAGCCCGGGGCCCGCCCCAGTCTACCCCACCCCCGCGCCCTACTACCCCGTCCCCGGACCGGTGTACGTGTACCCCGGGGGCGGGGGAAGCCTAGGGACGGCGCCGGTCCTCGTCTTCTTCGGCCTCGCCCTGGTGGCCTTCCTCATGGTCCGGGGGCTGAGCCGGGCCGGGGAGGAAGGGCCCAGGGCCAGCGTGGGCCGCCTGCGCCTCGCCCTCCTCCTCAGCCCCGGGGTGCAGCGGGCCCTGAGGCGCCTCGCCGAGGAGGCGGACACCACCACGGCCAAGGGGCTTGCGGACCTCCTGGACGAGGTGGCCCTGGTCCTCCTCCGGGAAGCCCCCGCCTGGCGCTTCGCAAGCTACGAGGCGCGGGAAGGAACGGAGGAAGAGGTCCTGGGCCAGTTTGACGCCTGGATGCTGGAGGACCGGAGCACCTACCGGGAGACCTTCCGGCACTTTGAGGGGAAGAAGGTGGAGGCGGCCTACACCCCCAAGGTGGAGCCGGGCGGACGCTACCTGGTGGCCTCCCTCGTCCTCGCCGTCCGGGGAAGCCTGCCCCCCGGGGGGCCTTTGGACCGGGGAAAGGCGAGGGAGGTCCTCCTCGCCTTCGCCGCCACCACCCCCTTCACCCTCCTCGCCTTCCACCTGGCCTGGACGCCGGAGAAGGAGGGCGAGGGCCTCACGGAGGAGGAGCTCCTCGCCCTCTACCCAAATCTGGAAAAGCTCTAAAACCCCAGGGCGAAGGCCGCCTCCTTGAGGATCTCGGCGCTCCGCCGCAAGGCCTCCCGCTCCTCCGGGCTCAGGCTCGGGTAGACGGTCCCCTCCACGCCCCCCGCGCCCAGGATGCGGGGCAGGGAGAGGCTCACCTCCAAGACCCCCTCCACCTCGGGGGTGAAGGCGCTCACGGTGTACACCCCCTTTTCGTCGGTGAGGATGGCCCGCACAAGCCGGGCGAGGCCCGCCCCGATGCCGTAGTAGGTGGCCCCCTTCCCCTCAATGATCCGGTAGGCGGCCCGGCGGACCCCTTCGTCAATGCGGGCCCGGTCCTCCGGGGAAAGGGCCCGCCCCCGGGCCTCGGCGAACTCCAGGAGGGGCACCCCGCCCACCTGGGCGCTGGACCAGACCAGCACCTCCGAGTCCCCGTGCTCCCCCAGCACGTAGGCGTGGACCGACTGGGGGGCCACCCGGAGGTACTCCGCCAGAAGGGCCCGGAAGCGGGCCGTGTCCAGGATCGTCCCCGAGCCCACCACCCGCCCCGGGGGCAGGCCGGAGAGGCGGTAGGCCACCTGGGTCATCACGTCCACCGGGTTCGTGGCCACGAGGAGCACCGCCTCCGGGGCCGCCTCTAAAACCCGGGGCACCACCTGGGCGAAGACCTGGGCGTTGCGGTCCAGAAGCTGCAGGCGGGTCTCCCCGGGGCGCTGGGCCACCCCGGCGGCGAGCACCACCGCCCGGGCCCCCTCGAGGTCCCCGTACGACCCCGCCCGCACCCAGACCGGGTGGGCGAAGGGCGTGGCGTGGAGGATGTCCTCGGCGTGGGCCTGGGCCAGCTTCCGGTCCAGGTCCACGAGGACCACCTCCCGCGCCACGCCGAGGAGGGCCAGGGCGTAGGCGGTGGCGCTCCCCACCATGCCGCTTCCCACGATGCCGACCTTCATGGGTAGAGTATACCCGTGGTACGGGTAGGACGAAGGAGCGCCACCTTTTACCCGCCGGAAGGGGCCGCCGCCCTCATCGGAGACTTCACCGACTGGGAGAGGAACCCCATCCCCCTCGAGGGCCCCCTCACCCTGGAGTTCCCCGAAGGAGCGTACGTGGAGTACGCCTTCCTGGACCGGGAGGGAAGGCCCTTTCCCGACCCCGACAACCCCGAGAAGGCCGAAAACCCGTGGTGGAGCTATCCCAGGGCCATAAAGCTTCCCGGCTTCCGCTACGAGGCCCCGCCCGCTCCCAAGGAGGAGCCCAAGGTGCACCGCCACCGCCTGGGGGAGAGGCGCTTTTACGTGGCGGAGACGGGGCCCTCCCCAAAGGCCACGGTGGTGGCCCAGGACGGGGTGGCCTTCTACCGCACCGCGGGGTTGCACAAGGTGGCGCGGGCGCTCTTTGAGGCGGGGGAGATTCCCCCGGTGCGCCTCGTCTTCGTGGAACCCATAGACCGGAACACCGAGTACCGCTTCAACGAGGCCTACGAGGCGGAGTTCCACCGGGTGCTGGAAGAGGTGGAAGGGGCCTACGGCCCCCTGAACGAGCTGGTCCTGGTGGGGGCCTCCTTGGGGGGGCTTTTCTCCTTGTGGCAGGCCTGGAGGCACCCCGAGCGCTTCCCCAAGGTCCTCGCCCTCTCCCCCGCCCTCAAGGCCCACCCCGGGGGGAAAGACGCCTACCGGGACGAGGAGTGGCTTCTTGCCCGTTACGCCGAGGCCAGGCGCCTTCCCCGGGTCTACGTGGAGGTGGGGCTTTTGGAGTGGCTTTTGGGGCCCAACCGCCGCCTCGCCGCCCTTTTCGCCGACAAAAAGGTCCCCCACGCCTACCGGGAAAGGCCTTCGGGGCACAACTGGGTCACCTGGAAGCAGGCCCTGGCCCCGGGGCTGCGCTACCTCTTGGGGCCGCAATGAGCGGAGAGGACCTCCTGGTGCTTTTCTCCGTGGCGGCCCTCGAGGTCCTGCTCTCCGGGGACAACGCCCTGGTCCTGGCGGTGATGGTGCGGCCCCTCCCTCCCCACCTCCGGGCCCGGGCCCTCCTCTACGGCCTGCTTGGGGCCTACCTCCTTAGGGGCCTCGCCCTCCTCTTCGCCGTCTTCCTGATCCGGCTCTGGTGGGCCCAGGTCCTCGGGGGGCTCTACCTCGTCTACCTCATGGTCCGGCACTTCCGCAACCACCCCGAGGGGAAGCCCCTCCCCGAGGCCTCGGCGAAGACGTTCTGGCGGGTGGTCCTCCTGATCAACCTGGTGGACCTGGCCTTCGCCGTGGACTCCATCCTCGCGGTGGTGGCCTTCTCCAAAGACTTCCTCCTCGCGTTCCTCGGGGTAGCCCTGGGGATCCTCTTCATCCGCCTCCTGGCGGGCTCGGTGGTGGTCCTGATGGAGCGCTTTCCCGGGCTGGAGAAGGTGGCCTACGCCCTGGTGGGCTGGGCCGGGGTCAAACTCTTCCTGGAGGGCACCCACACCCTCGCCCACCTCCTCCACCGCCCCGGACTCGCCCTCGCCCTCCCCAAGGCGGTCTTCCGGGGAGGGACCTGCCTCATCCTCACCGTAGGGGGCCTCCTCGCCTTCCGCAAGGATGCCTAAGGACTGGGACGCCTTCTACCGCAACGCCCCGGAAGACCGCCCCCCGGCCTTCGTGGTGCGGGCCTACGGCCCCTTCGTCCCCCAGGGTCCCGTGTTGGACCTGGCGGGGGGCCTGGGGCGGAACGCCCGTTACTTCCTGCAAAGGGGCCACCCCGTGGTCCTGGTGGAAAGGAGCCGGGAAGCCCTAAGGCGGCTTTCGGGCACGCCGGGCCTTACCCTGGTGGCCCTGGACCTGGAAGGGGCGGACGCCCCCCAAAGCCTCCCCCAGGGGCCCTTCGCCGGGATCGTGATGGCCTACTACGTGAACCGCCCCCTCCTCCAAGGCCTCGCCCCCCTCCTCCTCCCCGGGGGGCTGGTGCTTGTGGAGGGCTTCTCCCGGAAGGAGGCCCTGAGGCGGGGAAGGCCCCATAGTCCCTTCTACTGGGAAGGGGAAGAACTCCTCACCCCTCCCCCGGGCCTGGCCTTAAGGGCCTTTGGGGAGGGGTGGATGGAAGGGTACCGGGTCTACGCCGTCTACCTCAGGCCTTGAGGCCCCGGGCCACGAGCTCGGCGATGTCCAGGACCTCGAGGGGCTTCTCGTCCTGGGCCACCTCCACGTTCATCATGGCCATGCAGAAGGGGCACCCCGTGGCGATGACCTCCGCCCCCGTTCCCTTGAGCTCCTTATAGCGGTTCTCGGAAACACGCATGGCCCCGGGCTCCTCCTCCTTCCAGAACTGGGCCCCGCCCGCCCCGCAGCAGAAGCTCCTCTCCCGGCTCCGGGGAGGCTCGGTGAGGGCGAAGCCCACCCCCTTCAGCACCTCGCGCGGGGCCTCGTAGACCCCGTTGTGGCGGCCCAGGTAGCAGGGGTCGTGGAAGACCACCTTGCGGGTTTCCTCCTCCACCCGGATCTTCCCCTTACGCAAGAGCTCGGCGATGAACTCCGTGTGGTGGACCACCCGGTAGTGGCCGCCGAAGTCCTTGTACTCGTTCTTCAGGGTGTGGAAGCAGTGGGGGCAGGTGGTGACGATGGTCTTGGGGGCCACCTCGTTCAGGGTCTCCACGTTCTCCGTGGCGAGCTGGAAGAAGAGGTACTCGTTGCCCGCGCGCCTGGCGGCGTCCCCGGTGCACTTTTCCCGCCTGCCCAGGACGGCCCAGTCCACCCCGCTGGCGTTCAGGATCTCCACCATGCTGCGGGCGATCTTCTGGGCCCGGGGGTCGTAGCTCGGGGCGCACCCCACCCAGTAGAGGACCTCGGGGTGGGGCTTCTCCTCCACCGTGGGGACGTTGAGCCCTTCCGCCCAGTCCAGGCGCTTGTCCTGGCCGATGCCCCAGGGGTTCCCCGAGCGCTCCATGCCCCGGAAGGCGTTGTTGAGCTCCTGGGGGAAGCTCCCCTCCATGAGGACCTTGGCCCGGCGCACGTCCAGGATGTGGAGCATGGGCTCGTTGCCCACGGGGCAGACCTCCACGCAGGCCAGGCAGGTGGTGCAGGCCCAGAGGGCCTCCTCGTTCAGGGCGAAGTCCATGAGGGGCCTGGGGCTTTCCTCGCCCTGGGCGAACCGGGGGAGGATCTCGTTCAGCTCGTAGCGCTCGGAGATGAGGATGGCGGCCGGGCTTAGGGCCTTTCCCGTGGCGTAGGCGGGGCAGGCCTCCTGGCAGCGGTTGCACATGATGCAGGCGTAGGCGTCAAGGAGCCGCTTCCAGGAGAGGTCCTCCAGCTTCTCCGCCCCGAACTTCTCCTCCTCCTTCTCAAAGTCCAGGGGCGTGAGGGCCCCCGGAACCTCCTTGCGGAAGGCCAGGTTGATGGGGGCCATGAAGAGGTGGATGTGCTTGGAGCGGGGGAAGTAGGGGAGGAAGAGGAGGATGGAGCCCAGGGCGCCCCACCAGAAGAAGTGCTCGCCGAAGGTGAGGAGGGCGGGGGGAAGGCCGGAAAGCGCCCCGGCGAGGGCGCTCGCCACGGGCTGGAAGGGGTCCGGGCCTTCACCCGCAAGCTGGAAGGCCTTGGAGAGGAGGCGGCTTCCCACGTGGAAGGCGATGAAGGCCCCCACGATGGCCGAGTCCCGGGCGATGCCCGCCCGCGCCTTCTCGTGCAGGGGGACGTTGGGGTTCCAGGTGAAGTCCCTGGGGGCGAGGAGGTAGCGCCTGAGCATCAGGCCCAGGATCCCCACGAGGATCAGGAAGGTGAGGAGGTCGGCCACGATATTGTATGCATTCCAAATGCCTCCCCGGGCGTGGAGGCCGAAGAAACCCTCCAGAAAGTCCACGAGGTTCACGAGGAGGTAGTAGACGAAGCCGTAAAAGACGAAGGCGTGGAGGAGGGAGACGAGGGGCCTCCTCTTGAACACGGTCTGCTGGGTGAGGACGAGCCAGAGGGCCCGCCCGACCCGCTCGGGCAGGCGGTCAAACCGCTCCTCGGGCCGGCCCCGCCTTATGGCGAGGTAGACCCGGCGGAAGCCCGTGTAGGCGTAATAAAGGCTTCCCGCGGCGAGGAGGATAAAGAGGATTTTCTCCGCTAAGGTCAGCATGGGCTCCACCTCCTTATACTCGGTAAAAGTTTACCCCATACCCCAGGCTTGGCAAGAGCGTACAATGGCCTGCCATGGAGACGGCGGCCTTTCTCCTCATGGCTTTCTTCGGGCTTCTGAACCTCTGGGTGTTCCATCGCTTCCGCAGGCCCCTCCTGCCCCTGGTGGCGGCCCTCTTCGTGAGCTTCTTCGCCTTCTTCCTTTCCCCCATACTCGGCCTTGTCGCCTTCCTCGTGGGCCAGACCCTGGCCTTTTACGCCGCGGGAAAGAGCCGATAGGCCCCAAGGGCCACAAGCCCCCCGATCAGGGCCCCCACCGCCACCTCCAGGTAGGTGTGCCCCAAAAGCTCCTTCAGGGGGCCCCGCTGGGGACCCAGGCGGATCACCTGGCCGAGCTCCTCCATGAGCTGGTTGAGGAGCTGGGCGTGAAGCCCCGCCGCCCGGCGGATCCCGGCGGCGTCGTACATGACGATGAAGGCGAAGACGGCGGCCACGGCGAAGAGGCTGGTGTCAAACCCTTCCCTGAGGCCCACGCTCACCGCGAGGGCGCTCACCGTGGCGGAGTGGGTGGAGGGCATCCCCCCGGTGTCCAGGAAGCGGTGCCACTGGAAGCGCCCCTCCAGGAAGTAGTAGAGGAGGAGCTTGAGGGTCTGGGCGGTGAGGTTGGCGAGGACCGCCGTCCAGAAAACGGCGTTAGCCAGAAGCTCCATGGCGCCTCAAGAGGGCGGCCTCGAGGGTGTTCCCCATGAGCATGGCCACGGTCATGGGCCCCACCCCGCCCGGCACGGGGGTGAGGGCGAAGGCCACCTCGGCCACCTCGGGGTGCACGTCGCCGAGAAGCCTCCCCTCCACGCGGTTCACGCCCACGTCCACCACGATGGCCCCCTCCCGCACCCACTCCTTCCGCACCAGGTGGGGCCGGCCCACGGCCACCACCAGGACCTGGGCCCTCCGGGTGACCTCGGGCAGGTCCTGGGTCTTGGAGTGGGCCAGGGTCACGGTGGCGTCCTCCCGCAGAAGAAGCCCCGCCAGGGGCTTTCCCACGATGTTGGACCGCCCCACCACCACCACCTCCTTGCCCCTAAGGTCCACCCCGTAGTGCTTGAGGAGACGGACCACCCCTAGGGGGGTGCAGGGGAAAAGCCCCTTTCCCCCGCTCCAAAGCCGCCCCACGTTCAGGGGGTGGAAACCGTCCACGTCCTTCAAGGGGTGGATGGCCTCGAGGACCCGCTGGGTGCGGATGTGCGGGGGGAGGGGAAGCTGGACCAGGATCCCGTCCACCTCCTCGTCGGCGTTGAGGGCGGCGATCCTTTCCAGAAGGGCCTCCTCGGGGAGGTCCTCCGGGTAGACCTCCACCTGGCTTCGGTACCCCAAAGCCCGCGCCCGCTTGTCCTTAAGCCGCACGTAGGCCACCGAGGCCGGGTCCTCCCCGAGCCGGATCACCCGCAGGGATGGCGTGAAGGAAAGGCTACGTAGCCGGGCGCGGATCTCCTCGTAGACCGCCTCCGCCGCCTCGTGTCCCGAAAGCACCTGGGCCGCCACCTAAGCCTCCTTGGCCACCGTCTTCAGCTCCCCGGCCGCCACCCGGCGGTAGACCCGGGCGAGGACCCCGTTGACGAAGCTCCCCGAGTGCTCGCCGCCGTAGCGGTTGGCGATCTTCACCGCCACCTCAATCAAGGGCTCAAAGGGCGTGGGTTCGTAGAGCATCTCGTAGACGGCCAGGCGCAGCACGGCCAGGTCCGTCTTGGCCATCTGGCGGAAGTCCCAGCCCTCCACCGTCTCCTCGAGCACCCGGTCCACCTCCTCCTGGTGGGCCTTGTACCCCGAGAGGAGGCGCCGGGCGAAGGCCACCCCCTCCTGGTCCAGGGGCTCGGCGTACCCCTCCTCCTCCCCGCCCATCTCCTCCAGGGCGTGCTGGAAGGCCTCTTCCAGCCCCATCCCCCCCACGGTGTGGGCGAAGAGGGCCCGCATGGCCAGCTCCCTAGCCCGCCTGCGCATGGTCCTCCTTCGGCACCACCTGGCCCACGGTGACGTTCACCGCCCGCGCCCGCCTCCCCGTGGCCAGGAAGAGGGCCTCGTCCACCTCCTGCTGCACCCGGGCGGCAAGCTCCGGGATGGCCACCCCGTAGGGCACGGCGAGCAGCAGGTCCACCACAAGCCCCTCCGGGGTAGATTCCAGCCGCACGGGCCGCCCCCGGCGGAAGACGTCCGCCAGGGAACGGGGGACGGCCTCGAGGGCCCTAACCCCCTCTATCCCCTTCAGGGCACAAAGGACCACGGCCTCGAGGGCCTGCTCGCTGATCTCGTAGTCCACCCGCACAGGCCTCAGTCTACATCTCCATCCGCCGGGCCACGAAGTTGGTGTACACGGCCCCCCTGCGGAAGAAGGCGTTCTGGAGGACCTTCTGGTGGAAGGGGATGGTGGTCTTGAGGCCCGGCCCCTCAATCACCGTCTCGGAGAGGGCCCGCTCCATGCGCCTTATGGCCTCCTCCCGGGTGGGGGCCCAGACGATGATCTTGGCGATGAGGCTGTCGTAGTGGGGAGGGATCTGGTAGCCGGTGTAGAGGTGGCTGTCCACCCGCACCCCGGGCCCCCCGGGGAAGAGGAGGGTTTCCACCTTGCCGATGGAGGGCCTGAAGCCCTTCTCCGGGTCCTCGGCGTTCACCCGGACCTCTATGGCATGCCCCCGGACCTGGATCTCCTCCTGCTTGAGCCAGAGCTTCTCCCCCTGGGCGATGCGGAACTGGGCCTGGACCAGGTCAATCCCCGTGATCATCTCGGTAACGGGGTGCTCCACCTGGATGCGGGTGTTCATCTCAATGAAGTAGAAGTTCCCCTCCTTGTCCACCAGGAACTCCATCGTGCCTGCCGACACGTAGCCCACGCGCTCGGCGAGGCGCCGCGCCGCCTCGGCGATGGCCCGGCGGGTCTCCTCGGGGAGGAGGCTCGGGGCCTCCTCCAGAAGCTTCTGGTGGCGGCGCTGGATGGAGCAGTCCCGCTCCCAAAGGTGGACCACCCGTTCCCCGTCCCCCAGGACCTGGATCTCAATGTGCTTGGGCTCCTCAATGTACTTCTCCAGGTAGACGGCGGGGTTCCCGAAGGCGGCCCGGGCCTCCTCCTGGGCCTGGAGCACCGCCCGCTCCAGCTCCTCCTCCGTGTGGACCACGCGCATGCCCCGGCCCCCGCCTCCCGCGCTCGCCTTGAGGATCACGGGGTAGCCGATCTCCTGGGCCGCCCGCTTGGCCTCCTCCACGCTGCTCAGCTCGTCCGTGCCCGGCACCGTGGGCACCCCCGCCTCCCGGGCCACCTTCCTCGCCGTGGCCTTGTCCCCCAGGGCCTTCATGTTCTCCGGGGTGGGGCCGATGAAGGTGATCCCGTGCTCCCGGCACATCTCGGCGAAGGTGGCGTTCTCCGCCAGGAAGCCGTAGCCCGGATGGATGGCGTCGGCCCCGGTGACGATGGCCGCGGAGAGGATGTTGGGGATGTTGAGGTAGCTCTGCCCCGAGGGGGGCGGCCCGATGCAGATGGCCTCGTCGGCGAGGAGGACGGGAAGGCTCTTCTCGTCGGCGGTGGAGTGGGCCACCACCGTCTTGATCCCGAGCTCCCGGGCCGCCCGGATGATCCTTAAGGCGATCTCACCCCGGTTGGCGATCAGGACCTTCTTCATACCGGCTGGATAAGGAAGAGGGGCTGGCCGTACTCCACCGGCTCCCCGTTCTCCACCAGGATCTTCTTGACGATCCCCGAGACCTCGGACTCGATCTCGTTCATGAGCTTCATGGCCTCAATGATGCAGAGGACCTGCCCCTTCTCCACCCGGTCCCCCTCCTTCACGTAGGGAGGAGCGTCCGGGGCCGGAGCCCGGTAGAAGGTGCCCACGATGGGGGCCCGGACCTCCACGCACCCCGGGCAGTCGTCCTGGGGCTCCGCCTTGGCCTGGGGCTGGGGCTCCGCCGCCGGGGCCGCCGGCGCGGGCGGGGGCGGGGCCGGCACCTCCGGGGGGGGCACAAGCACGGGGGCCTGGACCTGGGGGACGCCCACCACCTGCACCTCCCCGCCCCGCCGCACGGTGAGCTTGTAGTCCGGGGTCTCCAGGGTGAGCTCGTTCACCCCGTGCTCCACCAAGGCTTGCAGGATCTGCTTCAGCTCCTTCGGCGTCATCGGTGCACCTCGCGGGAAAAGCTTACCCCATACACCCCTTACGGATTTCTGCACCGCATCAAAATCCCGTAGAGGGGGCGGCCCCCCAGGCGGCCTAGGCCCGGCCCACGTACTCGCCGGTCCGGGTGTCCACCTTGATGACCTCTCCGGGTTCCACGAAAAGGGGCACCTGGACCACGGCCCCCGTCTCCAGGGTGGCGGGCTTGGACCCCCCGGAGACCGTGTCCCCCCGCACGCCCGGGGGCGTGTCCACCACCTTGAGCTCCACCACGGTCGGCGGGGTCACCTTGATGGGCTGCCCCTCATACATGTCCCCGAGGGCGGTCATGCCCTCCTTGAAGAACTCCGCCCCCACCACCCGGGAGCGGGGCACGGCGAACTGCTCGTAGGTCTCCAGGTCCATGAAGACCATCTCCTCCCCCTCCGGGTAGAGGTACTGGAGCTCCCGGGTCTCCACGTAGATGTCCTCCAGCTTCTCCCCGGAGTTGAAGGTGCGCTCCACCGTGGCCCCCGTCTCCAGGTTCTTGAACTTGGCCACCACCTTGGCGCCGCCGCGGCCCAGCTTCTGGTGCTGGTACTCCACGCACTCCCAAAGGCCGCCGTCCATCTTCACCTTGGTTCCGGGTCGCAGATCCGTCACGCTGATCATGCCTGTCCCTCCAGTTCCAACACCTGGGGCTTCAGCCCTATTTGGTCAATATAGCGGAGGTAGTCCGCCTCCCCGAGCTCCCGCCCCGCGAGGGCGACCAGCATGGCCTCCATCACGTTGGTCCCAAAGCTCCGGCCGCCAAGCCTCGGGGTGGTGGTGACGAGGCGCCTCACCCCCCGCTCCCGGAGGAAGGCCACGTCCTCCTCCGTGGTGGTGTTGGTGATGACCGTCTTGCCCCGCATGTCCTTGGGCATGTGGCGCCGAACGTAGTGCCAGTCCCCGGCCACCACGTCGGCCCAGGCGTAGTAGCGGGCGCGCCAGTCCTCCCGCACCTCCTCCTGCTTCTTCCCCGTGGGGTAGAGGACGGAAAAGGGCAGGCGGGTGAAGAGGGGAAGGAGGAGGAAGGCGAGCTTCTGCAGGAAGGAGAGGCTGTAGAGGGGGATGGGCAGACCCAGGGCAAAGATGAAGTCCCCGTAGAGCACCCTCGCCCCCGCCTCGTCCAAGGCCTCGGCGAGGCCGAACCGGTCCACGGCCGAGGGCAGGAGGACCTTGGTCTTCCTCCAGTCTATAAGGGAGGCGAGCTCCCGCACCGCCCGCCTCTCCAAGGTGTGCTTGAGGCCGGAGCCGTCCACCACGGGGGTCTTCTTGGCCGCCTCCTTGAGCCTCAGGGCGTCCCGGATGGCGTACCGCCGCCCTCCGGCGAAGAGGTAAAGGTCAATCCCGCCCAGGCCGATGGCGTCCACCTTGCCGTCCAGCTCCTGGATGAGGCAGAGGGCCCTTTGGAAATCCCCGTCCGTCCCCCGCCGCTCCAAGAGGACCCGCTCCCCCAAAAGCTCCACCTCGGCCGCGGCGTCCCGGCGGCTGCTGCCCAAGGAGACGGAAACCACGCGCTTGGCCACGGGGGGCTATTTTACACCCCAAAAGAGTCCGAGGAGAAAGAGGAGGAGGGCGAGGAGGAAGAAAAGCCAGGAGCGCCCGGCGCCGAGAAGCCGGGCGAGAACCCCGAAGACCAGGGCGCCGAAGGCCAGGGCGAAGAAGAGGGCGGAAAGGTGCTCCAAAAACGCCCGCACGGCCCAAGCCTATAGCACCCGGCCCAGGAAGGCCAACACCCGCTCCCGGAAGACCCGGTCCACCTCCCCCCGAAAGAGGTGCCCCCCGGGGTAGCTGAAGCACTCCACGGGCTTTTTCAGGGCCTTGAGCCTGCGGCAGAGCTCCCAGGACCACTCTGGGGGCACCTGGGCGTCCTGGGTGCCGTGGTGGACGCTGTAGGGCACGGAGAGCTCCGCCAGGTAGGTCCAGGCCGAGGCCTGGCGGAGGACCTCCGGGGAAAGGGCGAAAAGCTCCTGTCCCCGGCTTCCCCCGGACCAGTAGCGGATGCGCTCCAGGTTGCGTCTTTCGTCCCCGCTCATGCTCCCGTAGAGGACCGCGCCCTTAAGGCCGGGGTCCACCAGGCTCACGATCTGGGCGACGCCGCCCCCCATGGAGTGGCCGAAGAGGGCGATGCGGGCGGGGTCCGCCTGGGGGAAGGCTCCCCGGCGCACCTCGGCGAGGAGGTTCAGCACGTCCACGGCGTAGACGTGGCGGAGGCCTTGGGCCGGGGCACCTTCGGAAGGGGGGTGGCCCCGAAAGTTCGGGTGGAGGACGAGGTAGCCCCTTTCCGCCAGGAAGTCGGCGTAGGGGGTGGTGTAGGCGAGGAGGCGGTAGCGGCTCGGCTCCACGTAGCCGTGAAGGACCACCACCACGGGGAAGGGGCCCCTTCCTTTGGGCAGGTTGGCGAACCCGTGGACCCGGAGGCCGTCCGAAAGGTAGGAGAACTGGACCCGGGTGAAGGCCGGCCTCTCCTCCAGGACCCGCTCCACGCGAAACCCTCCCTCCCCGTAGGTCCGCGCCCGAAGGTCAGGGAGGGTGAGGACCTGGGCCAGGGCCGGGAGGAGGAGGAAGGAAAGCCAAAGCCCGAGGCGCATGCCCCCAGGCTAAGGGGAAACCCCTCGGGCTAAATGTGGTCCACCTCCCGGGAAAGCCAGCCCGCCTGAAGCCCTTTCAGGCCGATGGCGTGGTAGACGAGCTGGGCCGCGGTCATCTCGGCGTGGAACTGGCCGTTCGGGGAGAGCTCCACGAAGTCCATCCCCACCACCTCCTTCTCGCGGAAGACGGCCTCGAGGAGGTCCACCACCTGGCGGTAGGAAAGCCCCCCGGGAAGGGGCGTGCCCACGCTGGGCATGAGGGAGGGGTCCAGGGCGTCAAAGTCCAGGCTGATGTAGACCCGCTTCCCCAGGGCCCTAAGGATCTCGTCCAGGGGAAGCCCCTCCCGGTGGATCCGGTGGGCGGGAAAGAGGGCCACGCCCTTTTTTCGGGCCAAGCGCAGGGAGTCTCGGTCCATGGCCCGGATCCCCACCTGGACCAGGGGAAACCCCTCCGTGAGGAGGCGGTAGAAGGGGCTTGCGTGGGAGTAGACCGAGCCCTGCCACTCCGGGTAGAGGTCGGCGTGGGCGTCCACGTGAAGGAGGGAAAAATCCCCCAGGGCCTCCCGGTGGGCCTGGACCAGGGGGTGGGTGACGGAGTGGTCCCCGCCCAGGGCCACCACCCACTTCCCCGCCCGGAGGTGCCTTAGGGCCTCCTCCCGGATCAGGCGGTGGCTTTCCTCGGCCATCCCCGCCACCCAGGGCACGGGCTCGGCCGCGTGGATCCCCACCTCCTCGGGGGCGGCGCCGAGCTCCAAAAGAAAGGGCTCAAGCTCGCGGCTCGCCAGGAGGATGGCCTCGGGGCCCCTCCGGGCCCCCGGGAGGAAGGAGAGGGAGAGGTCGTAGGGCACGGGCAGGACGACGACCCGCGCCTCCTCGTAAGGGGTGTCCTTTTCGCCGAAGACGAGGCGCATACGCCAAGAGGGTAAGGCCTACCGGCCCAGGAAGAAAAGCTCCAAGAGGCGCAGGAGGGCCTGCACCCCCCGCTCAAAGTCCCGGACGCGGATGTGCTCGTTGGGGCTGTGCACCCGGCTTCCCGGGTAGCCCACCCCGAGGCCCACCGCCGGGGCCTTGAGGTGGTGGAGGAAGGGGTGCATGGGCCCCGAGCCCGCCATGTTGGGGTAGAGGACGGGCCTCTCCCCGAAGGCCTCCTCCAAGGCCCGCCGCGCCAGGGCCACAAAGGGGTGGGCGAGGTCGGAGCGGGCAGGCCTTTCCCCCTTCTCCAGGACCACCACCTCCACGTCGTGGAAGCCCTGGGCCTCGAGGTGGCGCCGAAGGAGCTCCGGCACCTCCTCCGGGTCCTGGTCCGGCACCAGGCGGAAGTCCAGCTTGGCCCGGGCCTCCGCGGGGAGGACGGTCTTGGACCCGGGGCCTCCGTAGCCCGCGTGGAAGCCGTTGAAGTTGACGCAGGGCTCGGCGTAAAGGCGCTGGTTGAAGTCCAAGTTCCTCGCCCCGCCCAGGAAGTCCCTCACGCCAAAGGCCTCCCGAAGGGCCTCCGACTCGTCCGGGATCTGGGCCAAGACCTCCATCTCCAAGGGGGTGAGGGGGCGCACCTTGGCGTAGAAGCCCGGGATCAAGACCCGCCCCTCCTCGTCCCGAAGCGAGGCCAGGGCCCGGCTCAAGCGGTAGATGGGGTTTTCCACCACCGCCCCGTAGGAGGAGTGGAGGTCAAAGGCCGCCGTCCGCACCCTAAGCTCCAGGGCCACGATGCCCTTGAGCCCGGCGTAGAGGTAGGGCCTGCCCTTGGCGTCCACGCCTCCCGCCTCCCAGAGGATGGCCTCGGCCTTCAAAAGGTCCCGCTTGTCCGCCACGTAGGCCTCGAGGTGGGGGCTTCCCACCTCCTCCTCCCCCTCCACCACGAACTTCACCCGGGGAAGAAAGCCGTGCTTCTCTTGGAAGCGCCTCAGGGCCACCACGCGGGCCACGAGCTCCCCCTTGTCGTCGTGGGCACCCCGGGCGTACCAGGCCCCTTCCCGCTCGGCGAGGACGAAGGGGTCCGTGTCCCAAAGCTCCAGGGGGTCCGGGGGCTGGACGTCGTAGTGGTTGTAGAAGAGGAGGGTTCTCTCCCCCTCCCCCCCCTCGGCGAAGACCACGGGGGGACCGTAGCCCTCGTGGAGCTCGGCGCGAAGCCCCAGACCCTCCAGCACCTCGGCCACCTTTTCCGCCCCTTCCCGAAGGGCCCTCCCCTCGGCGCTCACCGAGGGCACGGCCACGAGCGCGGCAAGGAGCGCCTTCGCCTCCGCAATCCAGGCCTCCATGATAGACTGAGCATACTATGGTGGAGCCTTCCCTGGTCCTTTACGGCGCCCCCTACGAGCGGGCCGTGGAGGTCCTCGAGGAGACCCTAAGGGAAACGGGTGCCCGCTACGCCCTCCTCATTGACCGCAAGGGCTTCGTCCTCGCCCACAAGGAGGCCCTCTGGGCCCCCAAGCCTCCCCCCCTGGACACCCTCGCCACCCTGGTGGCGGGGAACGCCGCCGCCACCCAGGCCCTGGCCAAGCTCCTGGGCGAAGCCCGCTTCCAAGAGGAGGTCCACCAGGGGGAGAGGATGGGCCTCTACGTGGACGAGGCCGGGGAGCACGCCCTCCTCGTCCTCGTCTTTGACGAGACCGCGCCCCTCGGCAAGGTGAAGCTCCACGGCAAGCGGGCCGCGGAGGCCCTCGCCCGCATCGCCGAGGAGGCCCTGGCCAATCCGCCCCGCCTCGCCCTGGACACGGAGTACCGGGAAGGGGCGGAAGCCCTCCTGGACGACCTCCTCCGCAACTAACCCCCCATGAGCACCATCAACTTCGCCAACCGGGAGATCAACTTCAAGATCGTCTACTACGGCCCCGGCCTCTCCGGAAAGACCACCAACCTGAAGTGGATCTACAGCAAGGTGCCTGAGGGGCGCAAAGGGGAGATGGTCTCCCTGGCCACGGAGGACGAGCGCACCCTCTTCTTTGACTTCCTTCCCCTGGACATCGGGGAGGTCAAGGGCTTCAAGACCCGGTTCCACCTCTACACCGTGCCGGGCCAGGTGTTCTACAACGCAAGCCGCAAGCTCATCCTGAGGGGCGTGGACGGGATCGTCTTCGTGGCCGACTCCGCCCCGAACCGCCTTAGGGCTAACGCCGAGAGCATGCGCAACATGCGGGAGAACCTGGCCGAGTACGGCCTGACCTTGGACGACGTGCCCATCGTCATCCAGGTGAACAAGCGGGACCTGCCGGACGCCCTGCCGGTGGAGATGGTCCGGGCCGTGGTGGACCCCGAGGGGAAGTTCCCGGTCCTCGAGGCGGTGGCCACCGAGGGCAAGGGGGTCTTTGAGACCCTCAAGGAGGTGAGCCGCCTGGTCCTCGCCCGCGTGGCGGGCGGGTCTTAAGCGGCCCACGCGCCCGGGGGCGGGGCGACCCGCCCCCTTTTTACTCCCCACCCGTATTCCGGACTTTATAGGGACAAATGTCCCAAAAAGTCCCTTTGCCAAGGGACAAATGCCCCTCACCGCAAAGCCCGGTTTCCGCTACCATGGAGGCCGTATACGGCACCTGCCGTTAGGGAGGAGGGGTATGGAAGAAAAGCCCAAAGGCGCACTGGCGGTCATCCTGGTCCTGACCCTCACCATCCTGGTCTTCTGGCTGGGAGTGTACGCCGTCTTCTTCGCTAGGGGGTAGGTATGGTGGACGAGCACAAGGCCCACAAGGCGATCCTGGCCTACGAGAAGGGGTGGCTCGCCTTCTCCTTGGCGATGCTCTTCGTCTTCATCGCCCTCATCGCCTACACCCTGGCCACCCACACCGCCGGGGTCATTCCCGCCGGAAAGCTTGAGCGCGTGGACCCCACCACGGTAAGGCAGGAAGGCCCCTGGGCCGACCCGGCCCAAGCGGTGGTGCAGACCGGCCCCAACCAGTACACGGTCTACGTCCTGGCCTTCGCCTTCGGCTACCAGCCGAACCCCATTGAGGTGCCCCAAGGGGCGGAGATCGTCTTCAAGATCACGAGCCCGGACGTGATCCACGGCTTTCACGTGGAGGGCACCAACATCAACGTGGAGGTGCTCCCGGGCGAGGTCTCCACCGTGCGCTACACCTTCAAAAGGCCCGGGGAGTACCGCATCATCTGCAACCAGTACTGCGGCCTAGGCCACCAGAACATGTTCGGCACGATCGTGGTGAAGGAGTGAACCATGGCGGTGCGCGCAAGCGAGATTAGCCGGGTCTACGAGGCCTATCCGGAGAAGAAGGCGACCCTCTACTTCCTGGTCCTGGGCTTCCTCGCCCTCATCGTGGGGAGCCTCTTCGGCCCCTTCCAGGCCCTGAACTACGGGAACGTGGACGCCTATCCCCTTCTCAAGCGCCTCCTTCCCTTCGTCCAGTCCTACTACCAGGGCCTGACTTTGCACGGGGTCCTGAACGCCATCGTCTTCACCCAGCTCTTCGCCCAGGCCATCATGGTCTACCTGCCCGCTAGGGAGCTGAACATGCGGCCCAACATGGGCCTCATGTGGCTCTCCTGGTGGATGGCCTTCATCGGGCTCGTGGTGGCCGCCCTCCCCCTCCTCGCCAACGAGGCCACGGTGCTTTACACCTTCTACCCGCCCCTCAAGGGGCACTGGGCCTTCTATTTGGGGGCGAGCGTCTTCGTCCTCTCCACCTGGGTGAGCATCTACATCGTCCTGGACCTCTGGCGGCGCTGGAAGGCGGCGAACCCAGGGAAGGTGACCCCCTTGGTCACCTACATGGCCGTGGTCTTCTGGCTCATGTGGTTCCTCGCCTCCCTCGGGCTCGTGCTGGAGGCGGTCCTCTTCCTCCTCCCCTGGTCCTTCGGCCTGGTGGAGGGCGTGGACCCCTTGGTCGCCCGCACCCTCTTCTGGTGGACGGGCCACCCCATCGTCTACTTCTGGCTCCTGCCCGCCTACGCCATCATCTACACCATCCTTCCTAAGCAGGCCGGGGGGAAGCTGGTCTCCGACCCCATGGCCCGCCTCGCCTTCCTCCTCTTCCTCCTCCTCTCCACCCCCGTGGGCTTTCACCACCAGTTCGCCGACCCCGGGATTGACCCCACCTGGAAGATGATCCACTCCGTCCTCACCCTCTTCGTGGCCGTGCCGAGCCTCATGACCGCCTTCACCGTCGCGGCGAGCCTGGAGTTCGCGGGGCGCCTCAGGGGCGGCAGGGGGCTTTTCGGCTGGATCCGGGCCCTCCCCTGGGACAACCCCGCCTTCGTGGCTCCGGTCCTGGGCCTTTTGGGCTTCATCCCCGGGGGCGCCGGGGGCATCGTGAACGCCAGCTTCACCCTGGACTACGTGGTGCACAACACCGCCTGGGTTCCCGGCCACTTCCACCTCCAGGTGGCGAGCCTCGTGACCCTCACCGCCATGGGCTCCCTCTACTGGCTCCTCCCCAACCTCACGGGCAAGCCCATCTCCGACGCGCAAAGGCGGCTCGGCCTGGCGGTGGTGTGGCTCTGGTTCCTCGGCATGATGATCATGGCCGTTGGCCTCCACTGGGCGGGGCTTCTCAACGTGCCCCGGCGGGCCTACATCGCCCAGGTGCCGGACGCCTACCCCCATGCGGCGGTCCCCATGGTGTTCAACGTCCTGGCGGGGATCGTCCTCCTGGTGGCGCTCCTCCTTTTCATCTACGGCCTCTTCAGCGTCCTCCTTTCCCGGGAAAGGAAGCCCGAGCTGGCGGAGGCCCCCCTTCCCTTCGCCGAGGTGATCTCCGGTCCCGAGGACCGCAGGCTCGTCCTGGCCATGGACCGGATCGGGTTCTGGTTCGCCGTGGCGGCGATCCTCGTGGTCCTGGCCTACGGGCCCACCCTGGTGCAGCTTTTCGGCCACCTCAACCCCGTGCCGGGGTGGCGGCTCTGGTAGCCTAGGCCCTTTGTCCCTTGACCCCCTCCCCCGGGGAGGGGGAAACTTTTTGGGGATGCTCCTCGCCCGCGCCTACGCCATCGCGGCCCTCGAGGTCCTGCCCTTCTTCCTCCAGTTCCTGGGGCTTGGGCTTTCGGAAACCCTGGGGGAGGGGCTCTGCGGGAGCGCCCTCGGGGTCTCGGAGGCCGAAGCGGTGCGGTACGGCCTCGTGAGCGAATACTACTTCTACGGCCAGGCCTTCCTCGTCCTCCTCGCCCTCAAGGCCACCTACGCCCTGGGGCTCGTCCTCCTCCGGTTCATGTACCCCGGGGAGGACCCCCCCTTCGCCCCCCTGGTGTGGCGGCTCGGGGTGGGGCTCTCCTCGGCCCTCCTCCTCCTCTTCCTCCTCACCCGCACCCTGCCCCTTCCCTTCCCCACCTTCCAGGGCCTGGCCCTCCTCGCCCCCGCCCCCCTGGACCCCCTTTCCCTCCTGATGGCCGCCCCGGAGCCCTTCCTCCTCGGGCTCCTCTGGAGGGCCCGGCCGTGAGGCTTCCCCCCCTGGTCTACCTCCTCGGCGCCGTGAGCTTCCTCATGGACGTGGCGAGCGAGATGGCCTACCCCCTCCTTCCCCTCTTCCTGGCGAGCCTCGGGGCGGGCCCCGGAACGATCGGGCTGGTGGAAGGGGTGGCCGAGGCCACGGCAAGCCTCTTCAAGGTGGTGGGGGGGAGGCTTTCCGACCGGCTCGGGAGGAGGCGCCCCTTCCTCCTTTTGGGCTACGGCCTCCCCGCCCTGTTCCGGCCCCTTTTGGCCCTGGCGCAAAGCCCCTTCCACGTCCTCCTCTACCGCTTCCTGGACCGGACCGGAAAGGGCCTCCGCACCGCCCCCCGGGACGCCCTCATCGCGGAAAGCGCCCCCAAAGAGGCCCTGGGCCGGGCCTACGGCCTCCACCGGAGCCTGGACACCCTCGGGGCCACCCTGGGCCCCTTCCTCGCCTTCCTCCTCCTGCCCCTTCTGGGCTTCCGGGGCGTCTTCTGGCTCTCCGCCCTGCCCGCCCTCTTGGCCTTCCTCCTCCTCTTCGCCGTGCGGGAGACGCCGAGGCCCCCAAGCCCCCTTCCCCCGCTCGCCCTGGGCCACCTGAGCCCGGGCTACCGCCGCTTCCTCCTCGTCTCGGGCCTCTTCGCCCTCGCCCTCTCCTCCAACGCCTTCCTCCTCCTCCGGCTTAAGGAGCTGGGCCTCTCCCAGGAGGAGGTGGCCCTGGCCTACACCCTCTACAACCTCCTCTACGCCCTCCTCGCCTACCCTCTGGGCGGCCTTGCGGACCGGGTGGGCCTAGGGCGGATGGTGGCCACGGGGTTCGGCCTCTACGCCCTCGTCTACCTGGGCTTCGCCTGGGCGAGGACCGCCTTCTGGGCCTTGGGCTTCCTCTTCCTCTACGCCCTCTACTCCGCGGCCTTTGAGGGCGCCAACCGGGCCTACCTCGCCACCCTGGTCCCCGAGGAGGCCAAGGCGGGGGCCATCGGCCTCTACCACACCGTGGTGGGGGTCCTCCTCCTGCCGGCGAGCCTCCTCTTCGGCCTCCTCTGGCAGGCCTTCGGGGCGGCCGCGGCCTTCCTCACGGGGGCCGCCCTCGCCCTCGGCGCCCTCCTCCTCTTCCTGGTTGACGGGACGGGGAGGAGGGCCTATCCTGGGTAAGGCTTGGCGGGAGACCGCCTCGAGGAGGAAGGGGCTCAAAGCGCCTTCCCGCCTGACGGAGGGAAAACATGCCCATCACGAAGGAAGAGAAGCAGAAGGTCATCCAGGAGTTCGCCCGCTTCCCCGGGGACACGGGGAGCACCGAGGTGCAGGTGGCGCTCCTTACCCTGAGGATCAACCGGCTTTCCGAGCACCTCAAGGTCCACAAGAAGGACCACCACTCCCACCGCGGCCTCCTGATGATGGTGGGCCAGCGCCGCAGGCTCCTCCGCTACCTCCAGCGGGAGGACCCCGAGCGGTACCGGGCCCTTATTGAGAAGCTGGGCATCCGGGGTTAAACTGGGGAACAGGTCGGGGGCGGGGCCGAAAGCTCCGCCCTTCGCTTTTGGAAGGAGCGCCATGGAAGGCACACCCAATGTCCCCCAAGCCCACCGCTACGAGCTCACCCTGGCGGGGCGGCCCCTCGTCCTGGAGACGGGCAAGTACGCCAAGCAGGCCTCGGGGTCCGTCCTGGTCCGCTACGCCGACACCGTGGTCCTGGCCACGGCCCAAGCCTCGGAGACGCCGGTGGAGGCCGACTTCCTCCCCCTCACGGTGGAGTTTGAGGAAAGGCACTACGCCGTGGGGAAGATCCCGGGAAGCTTCATGCGCCGGGAGGGGCGTCCCGGGGAGAAGGCCATCCTCTCCGCCCGCATGACGGACCGCCCCATCAGGCCCCTCTTCCCCAAGGGGTTCCGCCACGAGGTCCAGATCATCGTCACCGTCCTCTCCGCCGACCAGAAGAACCCGCCGGACATCCTGGGCCCCATCGCAGCGAGCGCCGCCCTCATGCTCTCGGACATCCCCTGGGAGGGCCCCATCGCCGCCGTGCGGGTGGGCCTCATCGGCGGGAGCTTCGTCCTGAACCCCACCCTGCAGGAGCTGGAGGAAAGCCAGCTGGACCTGGTGGTGGCGGGGAGCAAAGAGGCCATCCTCATGGTGGAGGCGGAGGCCGGGGAGGTGGACGAGGAGACCCTGGTCCAGGCCCTGGAGTTCGCCCACAAGGAGATGCAGCCCATCCTGGAGCTCCAGGAGGCCATGGCCCGGGAACTCGCCAAACCCAAGATGGCCTGGACCCCCCCGGAAAGCCTCCCCGAGGAGGAGAAGGAGGCCCTCTACCGCCTGGCCCTGGAGCGGGGGCTTTCCCAGGTCCTGCAGACGGCGAGCAAGGGGGAAAGGAGCCGGGCCCTTGCGGAGTTCGCCGAACGCCTCATCGCCGAGGCCCTCCCCAAGGGGGAGGACGGCACCCCGGACGAGGGCAAGAAGCCCCTCTACGAGAGCGCCTTTGACGAGGTGGTGCGCAGGGAGCTCAGGAGGCTCGTCCTCGAGGAGGGCAAGCGGGCGGACGGCCGCGGGCCCAAGGACCTCAGGCCCATCTGGATTGAGGTGGACGTCCTGCCCCGGGCCCACGGCTCCGCCGTCTTCACCCGGGGCGAAACCCAGGTCCTGGGCACCGTCACCCTGGGCACGGGCCGGGACGAGCAGATCCTGGACGACCTGGGCATAGACGAGACCGAGAAGTTCCTCGTCCACTACAACTTCCCCCCCTTCTCCACCGGGGAGGTGCGGCGCCTACGGGGGGTTTCCCGCCGCGAGGTGGGGCACGGAAATCTGGCCAAGCGGGCCCTCAAGGCGGTGATGCCCAAGGAGGAGGACTTCCCTTACACCATCCGCGTGGTGGGGGACGTCCTGGAGTCCAACGGCAGTAGCTCCATGGCCACGGTCTGCGCCGGCTGCCTCGCCCTCATGGACGCGGGCGTGCCCATCCGGGCCCCGGTGGCCGGGGTGGCCATGGGCTTGGTGTGGGAGGAGAACCGGGCGGTGATCCTCACGGACATCCTGGGCCTCGAGGACGCCCTCGGCGACATGGACTTCAAGGTGGCCGGGACCCGCAAGGGGGTCACCGCCTTGCAGATGGACAACAAGGTGGGGGGCCTTCCCCGCGAGGTCCTGAAGGAGGCCCTCCTCCAGGCCCGGGAGGCCAGGCTCAAGATCCTGGACCTGATGGAGGCCGTCCTCCCCGCCCCCCGGCCCGAGCTCAAGCCCTTCGCCCCCCGGATCCTCTCCCTCAAGGTGCCCGTGGAGAAGATCGGGCTCGTCATCGGCCCCGGGGGCAAGAACGTGCGCGCCCTGGAGGAGCTTGGGGTGGAGGTGGACATTGAGGAGGACGGGACGGTCCGCATCTACTCCAGCGACCTCCAGGCCGCCCTCGAGGCGAAGAAGCGCATAGAGGACCTCACCCGCGAGGCCAAGGTGGGCGAGATCTACGAGGGCACCGTCACCCGCATCACCCCCTTCGGCGCCTTCATCAGCCTCTTCCCCGGCACCGAGGGGCTTCTCCACATCAGCCAGATCGCCCCGGGCCGCGTGGCGCGGGTGGAGGACCACCTCAAGGTGGGGGACGTGATCAAGGTCAAGGTCCACCGCATTGACGAGCGGGGCAAGATTGACCTGATCCGCCCCGAGCTGGAAGGCAAGATCCCCCCCAGGCGGCGCAGGTAGCCCCTGGGGGCTTGACCTCACGCGCGTCCCGGCCAGGCCGGGAAGATGGGAGGCGTATGGAAAACCAAGAACGGAAGCCGAGGAGGAGGCGCCGGCGGAGGCCCCAGGAAGGGTCCCAAGGCGGCCCCCAGGACCACGTGGAGATCATCCCCTTGGGGGGGATGGGGGAGATCGGGAAGAACATCACCGTCTTCCGCTTCCGGGACGAGATCTTCGTCCTGGACGGAGGGCTCGCCTTCCCTGAGGAGGGGATGCCCGGGGTGGACCTCCTCATCCCCCGGGTGGACTACCTCATAGAGCACCGCCACAAGATCAAGGCCTGGGTCCTCACCCACGGGCACGAGGACCACATCGGGGGGCTTCCCTTCCTCCTCCCCATGATCTTCGGCAAGGAGAGCCCGGTGCCCATCTACGGGGCGAGGCTCACCCTGGGGCTCCTCCGGGGCAAGCTTGAGGAGTTCGGCCTGAGGCCCGGGGCCTTCAACCTGAAGGAGATCTCCCCCGACGACCGCATCCAGGTGGGGCGGTACTTCACCCTGGACCTTTTCCGCATGACCCACTCCATCCCCGACAACTCCGGGGTGGTGATCCGCACCCCCATCGGCACCATCGTCCACACGGGGGACTTCAAGCTGGACCCCACCCCCATTGACGGGAAGGTCTCCCACCTGGCCAAGGTGGCCCAGGCGGGGGCGGAAGGGGTGCTCCTCCTCATCGCCGACGCCACCAACGCCGAAAGGCCCGGCTACACCCCAAGCGAGATGGAGATCGCCAAGGAGCTGGACCGGGTCATCGGCCGCGCCCCAGGGCGGGTCTTCGTCACCACCTTCGCCAGCCACATCCACCGCATCCAGTCGGTGATCTGGGCGGCGGAGAAGTACGGGCGCAAGGTGGCCATGGAGGGGCGGAGCATGCTCAAGTTCAGCCGCATCGCCCTGGAGCTCGGCTACCTCAAGGTCAAGGACCGCCTCTACACCCTGGAGGAAGTGAAGGACCTCCCCGACCACCAGGTCCTCATCCTGGCCACGGGGAGCCAGGGCCAGCCCATGTCCGTCCTCCACCGCCTGGCCTTTGAGGGGCACGCCAAGATGGCCATCAAGCCCGGGGACACGGTGATCCTCTCCTCAAGCCCCATCCCGGGGAACGAGGAGGCGGTGAACCGGGTCATCAACCGCCTTTACGCCCTGGGGGCCTACGTCCTCTACCCCCCGACCTACAAGGTCCACGCCTCGGGCCACGCCTCCCAGGAAGAGCTGAAGCTCATCCTCAACCTCACCACCCCCCGCTTCTTCCTGCCGTGGCACGGGGAGGTGCGGCACCAGATGAACTTCAAGTGGCTCGCCGAGTCCATGAGCCGCCCCCCGGAGAAGACCCTCATCGGGGAGAACGGGGCCGTTTACCGCCTCACCCGGGAAACCTTTGAGAAGGTGGGGGAAGTGCCCCACGGGGTCCTCTACGTGGACGGCCTGGGGGTGGGGGACATTACCGAGGAGATCCTGGCCGACCGCCGCCACATGGCCGAGGAGGGCCTGGTGGTGATCACCGCCCTCGCCGGGGAGGACCCGGTGGTGGAGGTGGTCTCCCGGGGGTTCGTGAAGGCCGGGGAGCGGCTTCTCGGCGAGGTGCGGCGCATGGCCCTCGAGGCCCTGAAGAACGGGGTGCGGGAGAAGAAGCCCCTGGAGCGGATCCGGGACGACATCTACTACCCGGTGAAGAAGTTCCTGAAGAAGGCCACGGGCCGGGACCCCATGATCCTGCCCGTGGTCATAGAGGGGTAGGCCTTTCCCCTACCGGGGGGGCGCGTAGGCCGCCCCCCGTTTCCACACCGCCCGGTCCACCGCCTCCGCCAGGGCGAAGGCCAGGAGGGCCATCCCGAAAACCAGAAGCCACACCCCTAAGGGCAGGGGCACCGCCTCCAACGCCCCGGGCAACCCCACCCCAAGCGCCACCTGGGCCAGGGCGCTGAGCCCCACGGCCCCGTGCAGGTAAGGGTTGGCAAGGGGCCTCAGGTCGGTGTGCCGGGCGGCGTAGGCGAAGAAGAGCTGGCCGATGGCCATGAAGTGGAAGGTGGCGCTCTGGGCGGCCTCGAGGCCCACCGCACCGGGAAGGAACCCCAAAAGCCCCAGGGCAAGCCCCGCCTTCAGGGCCCCGGTGAGGAGGACGAAGCGGAGGGAAGGCCCGTCCAGGAGAGGGCTTTCCTTGGGCCTGGGGGGGCGGTCCAGGACCCCGGGGTTCCGGTCCAGGGACAGGGCCAGGGCGGGAAGCCCGTCGGTGACCAGGTTGATCCAGAGGATCTGCACGGCGGTGAGGGGGAGGAGAAGGTGCCCGGCCTCGTCGCGGAGGCCCAAGAGGGCGGCGAGGACCATCCCCAGGGCCACCACCAGGACCTCGGAGAGGTTGGTGGAGAAGAGGAAGCGCAGGAACTTCTGGATGTTCTCGTAGATGCTCCGCCCCTCCTCTATGGCGGCCACGATGGTGGCGAAGTTGTCGTCCAGAAGCACCAGGTCCGCCACCTCCCGGCTCACGTCCGAGCCCCTCTGGCCCATGGCCACGCCCACGTCCGCCCGCTTGAGGGCCGGGGCGTCGTTCACCCCGTCCCCGGTCATGGCCACCACCTCCCCCGCCTTCTGCAGGGCCTCCACGATCCTGAGCTTCTGCTCGGGCCTCACCCGGGCGAAGACGTCCACCTTTAAAAGCTCCTCGTCGGAAAGCGCCTCCAGCTCCTCCCCGGTGGCCACCACCTCCGCCGGCATCCCCACCCTCCGGGCGATGGCGAGGGCGGTGGCCGGGTGGTCCCCGGTGACCATCACCACCCGCACCCCCGCCTTCAAGACCCTGGCCACGGCCTCGGGCACCTCGGGGCGGGGGGGGTCCAGCAGGAGGACGAAGCCCAAGAAGCGGAGCCCCTCCTCCCTCTCCCCCTCCCCGAAAGCCAGGGCCAGGACGCGAAAGCCCTTGGCGGCGTGGGCCCCGGCCTCCTCAAAAAGCCTCGCCTGCTCCTCCTGGGGCAGGGCCAGGCGGGGGATGAGGGCCTCCGGTGCCCCCTTTAGGAAGCTCCCTAGGGGAGTGGTGACCCGCATGAACTTCCAGGCGCTGTCAAAGGGGCGCTCGGAAAGGCGGGGGTGTTCCCGCCGCACCCTTTCCACGTCCAGAAAGCGGCTGGCGTAGCGGAGGAGGCCGAGCTCCAGCGGATCCCCCGCCCCCGTGGCGAGGTCGGCGTCGTTGCAGAGGACCATGGCCAAAAGGGCTTTCTCCGGGTCGGGGCTCAGGAGCTCCTGGACCTCCATGCGGTTTTCCGTGAGGGTGCCCGTCTTGTCGGTGGCGATGACGGTGACGCTCCCCAGGGCCTCCACCGCCGAAAGACGCCGCACCACCGCCTTGCGCCGGGCCATCCTCTCCACCCCCAGGGCCAAGGCCAGGGTGAGGACGGCGGGAAGCCCCTCGGGGACGGCCGCCACCGCCAGGGCCACGGCGAAGAGGACCACCTTGGCGGAAACCCCCTCCACCAGGAACCCCAGAAGAAGGAGGCCCAAGGCAAGAAGCAAGACCAGGCGGGCCACCCGGTGCCCAAAGGCGTGGAGGCGGCGCTCCAGGGGAGTCTTCTCCTCCTCCATCTCGGCGAGGAGATGGGCGATCCGGCCCATGGCGCTTTGCGCCCCCGTGCGGGTCACCTCTAAGAGGGCCCGGCCCCGGACGAGAAGGGTCCCGGCGAAGACCTCCTCCCCTACCCCCTTCTCCACGGGGACGCTCTCCCCGGTGAGGACGCTCTCGTCCACCAAGAGGCCGCTCCCCTCCAGGAGGACGCCGTCTGCGGGGACGCGGTCGCCGGCCTCGAGGCGCACCACGTCCCCAGGGACGAGCCCGCGGGCGGAAAGGCGCTGAAACCTTCCGTCCCTAAGGACCCAGACGGAAGGCTCGGCCAGGGCCTTGAGGCGCTTCAAGGCCTCCTCGGAGCGCTTCTCCTGGAAGGCACCGAGGAGGGCGTTGAGGAGCAGGATGGCCAGGATGACCAAGGACTCCAAGGGAACGCCCCGCGCCCCCTCATAAAGCCATAAGAGGAGGTCCACCAGGAGGGCGAGGAGGAGGATGTAGATGAGGGGGCTTTGGAACTGGCGCAGAAGCTTGCGGGAAAAAGGCTCGGCAGGACGCTCGGGCAAGGCGTTTGGCCCGTACTCCCTGAGCCTTTTCTTCGCTTCTTCTGAAGTGAGGCCAAGCATCGCTCCTAGCCTACACCGAGACCTTGGGGACCTATGTCCCCCGGAGAAGCCCCTCCACCACCCGCAGGAAGGCCTGGGCCTCAAAGGGCTTGCCCAGGAAGGCCTGGGCCCCGGCCTCGAGGGCCCGGCGCTGGCTTTCCCGGGAGACGCTGGCCGAGACGGCGAGGACCGGCGGCCCCGCCTCCTCCCGGATGCGGCGGATCACCTCCTCCCCGGGGATCCCGGGCATGATGAGGTCACACACCACGAGGTCAAACCCTTCGGCCAGGCGCCTAAGGCCCACCTCCCCGTTCGGGGCCCAGACCACCTCGTGCCCTGCCCGCTCCAGAAAGCGGCGGAGCATGTGCCCCACCAGGGGCTCGTCCTCAATCACCAGGATGCGGGCCATACAGGGGCAGGATAACCCGGAAGAGGCTCCCCTTTCCCTCCTCGCTCTCCACCTCTATCCGCCCCCCGTGGGCCTCCACGATGTGCTTGGAGATGAAGAGGCCAAGCCCGGTGCCCGCCACGCCCCGAACCCCGGGATGCTTCGCCCGGGCATAGCGCTGGAAGAGCCTGGGGATCTCCTCCTTGGGGATCCCGGGCCCGGTGTCCTGGACCTCCACCCACACCTCCTCCCCCCGCACCCCGGCCCAAAGCCGCACCGAACCCCCAGGGGGCGTGAACTTGAAGGCGTTGGCGAGAAGGTTGCCCACCACCTGGACGATCCGGTCCGGGTCCACCTCCATCAGGGGAAGCTCCTCCACCTCCACCCGGAACTCCACCCCGGAAAGCCGGGCCACCCCCTGGAAGCTCCGCGCCAGTTCCAGAAGCAGGGGCTTGAGGTGGACGGGGCGGCGGGAGACCTCAAACCGGCCCGCCTCGAGGCGGCTCGTGTCCAGGAGGTTGTCCACCATGTTCTTGAGGCGGAAGGCGCTCTCCAGAATGAGCTCCACCGACTCCTGGGCCTCCGGGGGAAGGGGTTCTTGGCGCAAAAGCTCCGCCAGGCCCAGGATGGCCGCCAGGGGCGTCCTGAGCTCGTGGGAGACGGCGGCGAGAAACTCCCCCTTGAGCCTTTCCGCCTCGAGCCTGGGCCGGAGGTCGCGCACGTTCACCACCACCCCCCCGACCCTGGGGTCCTTTAGGAGGTTCCGCCCCCAGGCCTCCACGGGGATGGGGGTGCCGTCTTGGTGGAGGAGCCGGAACTCCCCCCTGAGCGTCGCCTCGGGCCTGGCGAGGAGCTCCTGGAAGAGGGCACGGGCCCGCTCCTGGTCCTCGGGGTGGACGAAGGCCAAAGCGTCCAGGGCGGCACGGCGGTACCCCTCGGGGTCGTAGCCGAGGACGGCGCGCACGCTCGGGCTCACGAAGCGGATGCGGGCCTCCTCGTCCAGCACGTAGACCACGTCCTGGGAGTGCTCAAGGAGGGCCCGAAGCCGCTCCTCCTCCGCCTCCAGGTAGGCGAGCAGCCGGGCCTTCTCCAGGACCAAGGCGAGGAGAAGCCCCACCTGGGCGAGCCTCCCCTCCCACCCCGAGGCCCAGCGCCGCGGCCGCCGATACCCGAGGAGGAGCCCCCCTTTGAACCCCTGGGCCCGGAAGGGGATCACGAGGGCGCTTCTTAGCCCCCAGGCCTCCGCCAAAGCGCAGCTCCCCTCCGCCAGGGTCTCCAGGACGAGGGGCTTCCCCTCCTCCAGGGCCCGCTCCAGGAGGTTGGGCCGGGGAAGGGGACCCTCCAGGGGCCTGGTGGCGTAAAGCAGCCTGAGCTCCGCCTCGGCCATGCCCACCAGGGCCTCCTCGGCCCCGAAGAGGACCTGGAGGCGGCGGGCGATGGCCGCGGCCAGGGCCTCGAGGCCGGGCGCCGACAAGGCCTCCTGGGCCAGGTCCACCAGGGCCTGGGTGAAGGCGGCCTGCTCCCTGAGGGCCCGCTCCATCCGGACCCGCTCGGTGATCTCGTGCAGGACCAAAACCCGCATCTCCCCCAGGCGGCGCCCCCGGACGCTGTAGGTCCGCCCCCCGAGGCGCACCTCCGCGCGCCCCCCCTCCAGGGCAGGGGCGAGGGTGGCGGGCAGGTCGCCAAGCCCCACCTCGGCCTCCACGCCGAGGATCTCCCGGGCCCGGGTGTTGGCGAAGCCCCGCTCCCCCAAGAGGACCACCACCCCGTCGGGGAGCTCCTCCAGCACCTCGGAAAGCCGCTTCCTCTCGGCGGCCAGGGCCAGGGAGAGGGCCGTCCTTTCCCGGTAAAGCTGGGCGTTCCGCAAGGCGACCCCCGCCACCCCGGCGAGGAGCTCCACGTACTCCACCTCCTCCTCCGTCACGGGAGGCCCTCCCGGGCCGTGGTCCACGGCCACGCACCCCAACGCCTCCTCCTCCACGAGGACGGGCACGTAGGCCACGCTGGCGCCCACGCCCTCCGCCAGGTGGGGGGGAAGGGCCTCCCGGGGCACGATCCGCGTCCGCCGCTCCCGCACCGCCTGGGCCATGGGGTCCGGGGAGGTGGCCACGGGCAAACGGATCCGGCTCCGCCCCTCGGTCCAGTAGAGGTCCTCCCCCCGGCGGGTCAGGTGCCCCACGAGCGCCCCCTCCCGCACCAAGGCCACCGTGACCCGGTAGAAGCCCAGGCGCTCCCTAAGGATCCCCGCGAGGACGGCCATCACCGCGTCGGGCTCCAGGGCCCGGGCGAGCTCCCGGGACGCGGCGCTCACGTGGGCCAGGCGCTCCGCGTGCTGGGAAAGCCGCCTGAGCGCCGCGTCCCGCTCCTTGAGCAGGGCGCCGTTCTTGAGGGCCAAGGCGGTGAGCTGGGCGAGGAGGGGCAGAAGGGGCTGCAAGCGGGAGGGCACCCGTTCCAGGGTAAGCACCCCCAGGGGGCGGAACCGGGGGCAGGAGGGGCAGATGAGGGCCCGGGTCTCTCGCGTGGCCCGGGGACGCTCCCGGCAACGCCTTTCGGGGTCGGCCCAGCAGAAGGCCTCCTCCTCCCCCACCACGGGAAGGAGCCACTCCTCTCCCCGCCTAAGGGGCCCCTCGGCGAAGAAGGCCTCCTGCACCGGGCCTTTGGCGTGGAGGGGCAGGGCCACGGAGGAGACGGTGTAACGGCGCCCCCGCCCCGAGGCCACCTCCCCCACGAGCTCCCGCGCCTCGGGGCGGTAGAGGAAGAGGGCCGCCCGCTCCACCCCTTCCTCCGTGGCCACCTCCAGGAAGTTGCGGAGGATCTCGGTGGGCTCGAGGTCCCCGAGGAGGGCCCGCTGGAAGCGGGCGAGCACGGCCGTTTCCGCGCGAGAGGCCATCTGGGACCAATGGTAGCATGGGGCCGGGGTTGCCAGGGGCTTCCAAAAATCTTAGACTCGGTCAAAGGGGGAGCCCCCGGCGGAAGGAGGTCCGGGATGCCCATAGACTTCAGCCTCACGGAGGAGCAAAGGCAGCTGCAGGCCCTGGCCCGGCGCTTCGCCAAGGAGGTCATCCTCCCCGTGGCCCGGGAGTACGACGAGAAGGAGGAGGTCCCCTGGCCCGTGATTGAGAAGCTCCACGAGGTGGGCCTCCTGAACGCCATCATCCCGGAGGAGTACGGGGGGATGGGGCTCAAGATGCTGGACGAGGTCATCGTGGGGGAAGAGCTGGCCTACGCCTGCATGGGCATCTACACCATCCCCATGGCGAGCGACCTGGGCATCACCCCGGTGCTCCTCGCAGGGACGGAGGAGCAGAAAGAGCGCTTCCTGAGGCCCCTCACCGAGAAGCCCGCCCTCGCCGCCTTCGCCTTAAGCGAGCCCGGAAACGGCTCGGACGCCGCCGCCCTCAAGACCAGGGCCATTCGCCAGGGCGACCACTACGTCCTGAACGGCACCAAGATGTGGATCTCTAACGGGGGAGAGGCGGAGTGGGTGGTGGTCTTCGCCACGGTGAACCCCGAACTCCGCCACAAGGGGGTGGTGGCCCTGGTGGTGGAAAGGGGCACCCCCGGCTTCAAGGCCATCAAGATCCACGGGAAGATGGGCCAAAGGGCCAGCGGCACCTACGAGCTCGTCTTTGAGGACGTGAAGGTGCCCGTGGAAAACCGCCTGGGCGAGGAGGGGGAGGGCTTTAAGATCGCCATGCAGACCCTAAACAAGACCCGGATCCCCGTGGCCGCGGGAAGCGTAGGCGTGGCGAGGCGGGCCCTGGACGAGGCCAGGAAGTACGCCAAGGAGCGGCAGGCCTTCGGCCAGCCCATCGCCAACTTCCAGGCCATCCAGTTCAAGCTCGCCGACATGCTCATCGGCATTGAGACCGCCCGCATGTACACCTACTACGCCGCCTGGCTCGCGGACCAAGGCCTTCCCCACGCCCACGCCAGCGCCATCGCCAAGGCCTACGCCTCGGAGATCGCCTTTGAGGCGGCCAACCAGGCCATCCAGATCCACGGCGGCTACGGCTACGTGCGGGAGTTCCCCGTGGAAAAGCTCCTCAGGGACGTGAAGCTCAACCAGATCTACGAGGGGACCAACGAGATCCAGAGGCTCATCATCGCCAGGCACATCCTGGCGGAGTGAGGAGGTGAGGAATGAAGTTCGTGGCGGTGATCCGGCAGGTGCCCGACGGCGAGAGCAAGCTCAGGATCCAGGGGGATCGCGTGGACCTCTCCGGGGCCACGATGATCCTGGACCAGATGGACGAGTACGCGGTGGAGGAGGCCATCCGCCTCAAGGAGAGGCACGGCGGGGAGGCGGTGGTGGTGGGGTTCGGCCCCGAGCGCACCGAGGAGGCCATCCGCACCGCCTTAGCCATGGGGATGGACCGCGGGGTCCACGTGGTCTACGAGGGCTTTGCCGACCCCGTGGCCGTGGCCGAGGCCCTGGTGGAGGTGCTCAAGGAGGAGGCCCCCACCCTGGTCCTCACCGGGGGGCAGCAGGCGGACTGGGACAGCCAAGCCCTAGGGGGCGCCCTGGCGGAGGCCCTAGGGGTGCCGGTGGTGGCCTGGACCACCGCCCTCGAGCTGGAAGGGGACACGGCCAAGGCCAAGCACGACCTGGACGAGGGGGCGGAGTGGGTTAGGGTGCGGCTTCCCGCCGTCTTCACCACGCAGCAGGGCCTGAACGAGCCCCGCTACCCCACCCTGCCCGGGATCATGAAGGCCAAGAAGAAGGAGATCCGGAAGGTGCAGGCGAGCCTTACCCCCAAGGTCACCCTGATTTCCGAGGAGATCCAGGAGAAGTCCAGGCTTGGCAAGATCCTGGACGGCAAGGACCCCGTGGCGGCGGCCGAAGAGCTCGTGCGGCTCCTCCACGAGGAGGCCAAGGTCATCTAGGAGGTGCCTATGGTGCTCGTAGTCTTGGACCACGACGGAAACCGGCTCAAGAAGGGAAGCCTCGAGGCCCTGACCCGGGCCCGTGACCTGGCCCAGGCCCTGGGGGGGAAGGTGGCCGGGGTGCTCCTCGCCGAGGAGAAGGCCCCCGTGGAGGAGGCCCGCAAGTACGTGGAGGTTCTCTACACCGCCACCCTAGGCCCCTACACCGCCGAGAAGTGGGCGGCCGGGGTGCTTAAGGCCGCCGAGGCCAGTGGGGCCAAGGCGGTGGTGGCCCCCTCCTCCAGGCAGAGCCGGGCCTACTTGGGCCGGGTGGCCTACGCCCTAAGAGCGGGGCTTCTTGAGGACACCCTCGAGTCCCGCGTGGAAGGCGGCGAGGTCCACGCCACCCGCTACGCCTACCTGAACCGGGTGACCCAGAGGGTGAAGGCGGCCCTCCCCGTGGTCCTCACGGTGAAGCCCAACACCACCCCCTTGGCCGAGCCCCTTCCGGGGGAGGCCGAGGCAGTGGCCCTAAGCGTGCCCGAGGTGCCCACGGTGGAGGTCCTGGAGCGCCTCCAGGAGGAGAAGAAGGGCGTCTCCCTCACCGAGGCGGACGTGGTGGTCACGGGGGGCCGGGGGATGGGCAGCCCCGAGGCCTTCAAGCTGGTGGAGGAGCTCGCCGCCCTCCTCGGGGGCGCGGTGGGGGCCACGCGGGCGGTGGTGGACGCGGGCTGGCGGCCCTACGCCGAGCAGGTGGGCCAGACGGGCAAGACCGTCCAGCCCTCCCTCTACATCGCCCTGGGGGTCTCCGGGGCCGTGCAGCACCTCGCGGGCATGAACAAGAGCAAGTACATCGTGGCCGTGAACAAGGACCCCGAGGCCCCCATCTTCAAGCACGCCGACTACGGCATCGTGGGGGACGTGCACCAGGTGCTCCCCGCCCTGATTGAGGCCGTGAAGAAGCTCAAGGACTGAGCCGAAGGTAAAGAACCCCCCGCCCAGAGGGCGGGGGGTTCTACACGCTTTTCGCCGGGGCCCCCATGCCGGCTTAGGCCGGCATGGGGTGGGCTCACCCCTTCCTCGGCTCCTCCGGGGGAGGAGGCGGCGCCCCCTCGTCCAGCATCCGGGCCTCCTCCACCCCTTCGGGGGAAGCGGCCTGGCTTGGGCTTTTTTCCTCGGCCTTCTCGGGGGCCTCTTTGGGCTTTTCGGGGGCGCGGAGAAGCCGAAGGAAGAGGTAGAGGAGGAGAAGGAGGACGAGCACCCCCACCACGTAAGGCCAGGCGGGGGGCGCCGGCACCTCAGGGGCCGGGGGCGGGGAGAGAGGCTCGGCGGGGGTGCGGAAGACCTCCTCCTCCAGCCGGGCCACCCGCCCGGAAAGGGCCCTCAAGGCCTCCCCCTGGCCCTGGACCTGGGCCTCGAGGGCGGCCACCCTGGCCTGAAGCCCTTGGTAGGCCGTGTAGGCCTGGTACCCCAAAAACACGAGGACCGCCACCAGGACCAGGGCCAGCACCGCAGGAAGCCACCTTCTCATGCTTCACCTCCTTTCCGGGATAGGCCCAAGGTTTTCCGGCCGTCCCCGGCCATTGTATCATGCCCTGGACTATGGCCGATAACGCGCGGCTCATCCTGGACGAGCTTCTGGCGGAGCTTGAGGAGAGGAGACGGCGGGTCCTCCAGGGAGGCGGGGAGGAACGCGTCAAAAAGCAACACCAGCAGGGCAAGCTCACCGCAAGGGAGCGGATAGACCTCCTCCTGGACCCGGGAAGCTTCGTAGAGCTCATGCCCTTCGCCGAGCACCTGGAAACCGGGCTCATGGAGGGGATAGAGGCCCCCGCGGACGGCGTGGTGACGGGCTACGGCACCATCGGGGGGAGGCTCGTCTTCGTCTTCAGCCAGGACTTCACGGTCTTGGGCGGCTCCCTGGGCAAGATGCACGGCCGCAAGATCGCGAGCCTCATGGACCTCGCGGCCAAGGTGGGGGCCCCCATCGTCGGCCTGAACGACTCCGCCGGGGCCCGGATCCAAGAAGGGGTGGACAGCCTCTCGGGCTACGGGGAGGTCTTCTACCGGAACGCCATCTACTCCGGGGTCGTCCCCCAGATCTCCGCCATCCTGGGGCCTTGCGCCGGGGGCGCCGTCTACAGCCCCGCCATGACCGACTTCATCCTCATGAGCCGGGGCACGAGCTACATGTTCATCACCGGGCCCGAGGTGATCAAGAGCGTCACCAAGGAGGAGGTGACCTTTGAGGAGCTCGGGGGGGCCGACGTCCACATGGAAAAAAGCGGGGTGGCCCACCTGGAGGGGAAGGACGACAAGGAGGTCCTGGACCTCGTCAAGAAGCTCCTCTCCTACCTGCCGCAAAACAGCCGGGAAAAGCCCCCGGTGTTGGAGCCTCAGGACGACCCCTTCCGCCCCACCCCGGAGCTTCTGGAGATCGTCCACCCCGATGCCCGCCGCCCCTACAACATGCACCAGGTGATCCGCACCCTCCTGGACGACGGGGAGTTTCTGGAGATCCAGCCCCGCTACGCCCGGAACATCATCGTGGGCCTGGGGCGGCTCGGAGGGTACCCCGTGGGGGTCATCGCCAACAACCCCCGCTTCATGGCCGGGGCCCTGGACATCAACGCCTCAGACAAGGCGGCCCGCTTCATCCGCACCATGGACGCCTTCAACATCCCCCTCCTCACCCTGGTGGACGTGACGGGCTTCCTGCCGGGCGTGGCCCAGGAGCACGGCGGGATCATCCGCCACGGGGCCAAGATGCTCTTCGCCTACGCCGAGGCCACGGTGCCCAAGATCACCCTCATCGCCCGCAAGGCCTACGGGGGGGCCTACCTCGCCATGAACTCCAAGGACATGGGGGCGGACGTGGTCCTGGCCTGGCCCACGGCGGCGGTGGCGGTGATGGGGGCGGAGGGTGCGGCGAACATCATCTACCGCAAGGAGATCCAGTCCTCCCAAAACCCCGAGGAGACCCGGAGGCGGAAGATTGAGGAGTACCGCCGGGCCTTTGACAACCCCTGGGTGGCGGCGGCCAGGGGGTACATTGACGACGTCATTGACCCCACCCACACCCGGCGCGTCCTCTACCAGCACCTAAGGATGCTCTGGGAGAAGCAGGAGGAGAGGCCCAGGAAGAAGCACGACAACATCCCCCTGTGATGGACAGGGAAGCCTTCGTCCAAACCCTGACCGCCTGCCGCCTCTGCCCCAGGCTCGTGGCCTGGCGGGAGGAGGTCGTGGGGAGAAAGCGGGCCTTCCGGGGCGAGCCCTACTGGGCGAGGCCGGTTCCGGGCTTTGGCGACCCCGAGGCCAGGATCCTCCTCTTCGGCCTCGCCCCCGGGGCCCACGGCTCCAACCGCACGGGCCGCCCCTTCACCGGGGACGCCTCCGGGGCCTTCCTCTACCCCTTGCTCCATGAGGCGGGCCTCTCCAGCAAGCCGGAAAGCCTTCCCGGGGACGACCTCAGGCTCTACGGGGTCTACCTCACCGCGGCGGTGCGCTGCGCCCCGCCCAAGAACAAGCCCACCCCCGAGGAGCTCCGCGCCTGCGCCCGCTGGACGGAGGTGGAGCTCGGCCTCCTCCCCGAGGTGCGGGTCTACGTGGCCCTGGGGAGGATCGCCCTCGAGGCCCTCCTCGCCCACTTCGGCCTGAGGAAGAGCGCCCACCCCTTCCGCCACGGGGCCCACTACCCCCTTCCCGGGGGAAGGCACCTCCTCGCGAGCTACCACGTCTCCCGGCAGAACACCCAGACGGGCAGGCTCACCCGGGAGATGTTCCTGGAGGTCCTGATGGAGGCTAAACGCCTCGCCGGGCTTTGAGCCAGGAGAGGAGGTCCTCGTAGTCCAAGGTGTTGAGCACCCGCTCGGGGCCGATCCAGGCCCGTTGCGCCGTGCCCACGGCGAGCTCCATGAAGCGGAGGTGGTCGGTCTGGTGGGCGTCGGTGGAGAGGCTGATCCAAAGCCCCATCCCGTAGGCCATGCGGGCCAGGTCGTCGGGGAGGTCCATGCGGTCGTAGTAGCCGTCAATCTCCACCGCCACGCCCTTTTCCTTGGCCTTCTGGAAGACGGCCTCCCAGTCGGCTTCAATGGGGGCGCGGCGGCCCAAAAGCCTCGCCGTGGGGTGGGCGAGGACGTGGACGAAGGGGTTTTCCAGGGCCTTGAGGAGGCGCTTGGTCTGGTCGGCCTTGGGGAGGTTGAAGCGGGAGTGGACGGAAACCAAAACCAGGTCCAGCTCCCTTAAGACCCAGTCCGGGTAGTCCAGGGTCCCGTCGGGGTGGATGTCCACCTCGGCCCCGGCGAGGAGGTAGGGGGGGCCGTGGGTCTCGTTGAAGCGGCGGATCTCCCCCACGCGCTTCAAGGCCTCCTCGGGGGAAGGCCCCCCCGCCACCCGCACCGCCGGGGAGTGGTCGGTCACGGCGAGGTAGCGGTAGCCCATGGTCTTGGCCGCTTCCCAGAGCTCCTCCAAGGTGTTCTGGCCGTCGGAGTAGGTGGAGTGGACCTGGAGGTCCCCCTTGACCTGAGGAAGCTCCAGGAGCTTGGGAAGCCTGCCCTCCAGGGCGGCCTCCACCTCCCCCTGGTCCTCCCGGAGGGGGGGCGGGATCCAGGGGAGGCCCAAGGCGGCGTAGACCTCCTCCTCCGTCTCCCCGGCGATCCTTTTCTCCCCTCGGAAGACCCCGTACTCGGAAAGCTTCAGGCCCTTCTCCTGGGCGAGGGCGCGAAGGCGGATGGAGTGGGCCTTGCTCCCCGTGAGGTACTGGAGGCCCGCCCCGTAGCTTTCGGGGGGGACCACCCTGAGGTCCACCTGGAGGCCGTTTTTCAGGAAGACGGTGGCCCTTTCCTTCCCCTTGGCGTAGACCTCCTTGACCTGGGGAAGGCGCACGAAGCCCTCCACCGCCCGCTCCCCCTCCCGGCTCGCCACCAAAAAGTCCAGGTCCCCCACGGTGTCCTTGTAGCGCCTCGCCGAGCCGCAGAGCTCCGCCCTTTCCACCCCGGGTAGGGCCCTTATGGCCTCGAGGAGGCTTCGCGCCAGGGAGAGCACCGCCCCCAGGGGCCTCCGCTTTCCCGCCGCCTGGGCGAGGGCGAGGCCTTCCCGGATCCTCTCCGCCCTCTTGGGGCCGAAGCCTTTGAGCCGGGTGAGGTCCCCCCGGTCCAGGGCCGCTTTAAGCTTCTCCAGGGAGTCTATGCCCAGGCCCTCGTAGAGGAGGCGGGCGGTCTTGGGGCCCACGCCGGGGACCTCCATCACCTCGAGGACGCCCCGCGGGACCTTCCGGGAGAGTTCCTCGTGCTTCCTCACCTTCCCCGTGCGGAGGAACTCCAGGATCTTCTCCGCGAGGTCCGGCCCCACCCCGGGAAGCTCCATGAGGGCCTCCTTGCCCTTTTCGGCGATCTCCTCTATGGGGGTGTCCAGGTCGTAGAGGGTTCGGGCCGCCTGGTGGTAGGCCCGGACCCGGAAGGGGTTGTCCCCCAAGAACTCGCTCATGAGCCCGATCTCCTCAAAGATCCGGGCGAGCTCCTGGTTCCGCATACCCCCACTATACGGGTAGACTGGACGAAGCCCCTATGCCGAGGCCGGACCGGTTTCGCAAAAAGGTGTTAGCGCTCCTCAAAGAGGCGGGAAGGCCCCTCCACTACACGGAGATCGGCCGCCTCCTCAAGGAGGACGGGCTCTGGAAGGACGTGAAGGAACCGGAGAAGATCGCCAAGATCCGCCTTTCCGCCCTGGCCCGCTGGCACCGGAGCCCGGTGGTGGCCCTGGGGAAGGGGTTCTACGCCCTGAGGGAGGAGGCCGACCTGCCTTAGGATGAAGGCATGGCGCGCTACCTCCTCGTCCTCCTCCTCGTGGTCCTGGCCCTGGCCCTCGAGGCCTACCGCCCCTTCCTCCTTCTCCTCGCGGGCCTCGCCCTCCTCCTCGCCCGGCCCCGAAGCTGCCCCAGGCCTTGACGGAAGGCCCTTCCGGGCGAAGACTTGGGGCGTGGACGCCTTCAAGCGCAACCTGGAAAAGCTCGCCGAACTCGCCATCCGCGTGGGGCTCAACCTGGAGAAGGGGCAGGAGGTCATCGCCACCGCCCCCATTGAGGCCGTGGACTTCGTGCGCCTCCTCGCGGAGAAGGCCTACCGGGAGGGGGCGAGCCTCTTCACCGTGATCTACGGGGACCAGGAGCTTGCCCGCAAGCGCCTCGCCCTGGCGCCGGAGGAGGGGCTGGACAAGGCCCCGGCCTGGCTCTACGAGGGGATGGCGAGGGCCTTTAGGGAAGGGGCAGCGAGGCTTGCCGTCTCGGGAAGCGACCCCAAGGCCCTAGAAGGGCTTCCCCCGGAGAAGGTGGGCCGGGCGCAAAAGGCCAACGCCCGCGCCTACAAGCCCGCCCTCGAGGCCATCACGGAGTTCGTCACCAACTGGACCATCGTCCCCTTCGCCCACCCCGGCTGGGCGAGGGCGGTCTTCCCAGGCCTCCCCGAGGAGGAGGCGGTGAGGAGGCTCTGGGAGGCCATCTTCCAGGCCACCCGGGCCGACCAGGAAGACCCCATCGCCGCCTGGGAAGCGCACAACCGCGCCCTTCACGAAAAGGTGGCCTACCTGAACGCCCGCCGCTTCCACGCCCTCCACTTCAAGGGGCCGGGGACGGACCTCGTGGTGGGCCTCGCCGAGGGGCACCTCTGGCAGGGCGGGGCCACCGCCACGAAAGGAGGCCGGCTCTGCAACCCCAACCTGCCCACGGAGGAGGTCTTCACCGCCCCCCACCGGGAGCGGGTGGAGGGGGTGGTGCGGGCAAGCCGCCCCCTGGCCCTGGGGGGCACCCTGGTGGAGGGGATCTTCGCCCGGTTTGAAAGGGGCTTCGCCGTGGAGGTGCGGGCCGAGAAGGGCGAGGAGGTGCTGAGGCGGCTTTTGGACACGGACGAGGGGGCGAGGCGCCTGGGCGAGGTGGCCCTGGTCCCCGCGGACAACCCCATCGCCAAAACGGGCCTCGTCTTCTTTGACACCCTGTTTGACGAGAACGCCGCAAGCCACATCGCCTTTGGCCAGGCCTACCAGGAGAACCTCGAGGGCCGCCCCTCGGGGGAGGCCTTCCGGAAGCGGGGGGGCAACGAAAGCCTCGTCCACGTGGACTGGATGATCGGCTCCGAGGAGATGGACGTGGACGGGCTTTACGAGGACGGCACCCGCACTCCCCTCATGCGCCGGGGAAGGTGGGTGGTGTAGTCAGGCGCAGCAGGAAAGCTTTTTGGGATCGGCGTCCAGGGCCTGGGCCACGAGCCTTATCCCCTCGGCCAGGGTCAGGTAGGGGTGGAAGGTGTCTATGAGGTCCCGGTAGCCGAAGCCGTACTTCACCGCCAGGATGCCCTCCTGGATGACGTCCCCCGCCTCGTGGGCCAGGACGTGGAGGCCGAGGACCGTGCCCTCTTCGTCCACCACGATCTTGAAGGCCCCCCGGGTGTCGCGGGCGGTGAGGGCCTTGGGCACCTGGGAAAGGGGAAGGGTGGCCGCCCGCACCCCCGCGCCGTACCGCCTCCTCGCCTCCTCCTCCGTGAGGCCCACCGCGGCCAGGGCGGGGTCGGTGAAGGTGACCCGGGGGAGGGCGGCGAGGTCCAGGGGCGCCTTTACCCCCAAGGCGTTGCGGGCCGCCACCCTGCCCGACTGGGCGGCCACGTAGACGAACTGGGGAAGCCCCGCCGCGTCCCCGGCGGCGTAGACCCGGGGGTTGGTGGTGCGCAGGCTGGGGTCCAGCCGGAGGAAGCCCCGCTCGTCCCGCTCCACGCCCGCCCGCTCCAGGCCGAGCCCTTCCAGGTCCGGCCTCCTCCCCGTGGCCACAAGGAGCCTCTCCGCCTCAAAAACCCCCCGGTCGGTCCGGACGCGGAAGGCCCCTTCCCGGGCCACGGCCTCCACCCGGACCCCGGTGTGGACCCTAAGGCCCTCCTCCTCCAGGTAGCCCCGGAGGAGCCGGGCAAGCTCCCGGTCCTCCTGGGGCAGGACCTCGGGCAGGGCCTCGAGGACCGTCACCCGGCTCCCAAGCCTGGCGAAGGCCTGGGCGAGCTCAAGCCCGATGGGCCCACCCCCCACCACCAGGAGGCTTTCGGGAAGGGCGGGGGCGGAGAGGGCCTCGAGGTAGGTCCAGGGCGCGCTCTCCTGGAGGCCGGGGATGGGCGGAAGGAAGGGCCTCGCCCCGGTGGCGAGGAGGTACCGCCCGGCCAAGACCTCCCGCCCCTCTACCTCCATCCTTTCCCCGTCCAGGAAGCGGGCCCTCCCCCGGAGCACGGGAACCCCGGCCGCCTCCAGAACCTCCTGGTACTTCTCCTTCCTGAGGGCCGCGATCAGGCCCTCCTTGCCCGCGAGGAGGGCTTTCCAGTCCACCCCCAGGGCCTCCGTGCGGAGGCCGGGGAAGGCGGGGTGGCCCGCCCGGTGGAAGGCGTCGGCCGCCCGGAGGAGGTACTTGGAGGGCACGCACCCCACGTTGACGCAGGTCCCCCCCAAAACCCCCGCCTCCACCACGGCCGCCTTGGCCCCGAGGGCGCTCGCCTCCAGGGCCGCCGCCACCCCGGCGGAGCCCGAGCCCACGATGAGGAGGTCGTAGGTCATAGGGCCTCCCCCGGGTAGCCCATCCACGCCTTCTCCACCCCGGCCACCCGCTCCACCCTGCGGATGCACCCCGCGCCGTGGATCCCGGGCACCTTGATGCGGTACCGGTTCTTCTCCATGCCCCCAGGCTAGACCCTGGAGCGTGCTCCAGGGTCAAGGGGGTCCAAATAGACGCAGCGGTCCTTGCCGTCGCAAGCAGGGTCAGGGTGGGCCTCGGCGTAGGCCAGCCGTTCGGCCAGGGCCGCTTCCAGGGCCTGGAGCTCCCTGAGCCTACGCCGCACCTCCGCCAGGCGCTTGGCCAGGGCCTCCCGCACGTGGCGGCAGGGGGGATGGCCCTCCTCCACGGCGCGGAGGATCCAGGCGATGTCCTCAAGCTTAAGCCCCGCCGCCTGGGCCTCCTTGATGAAGCGGAGGCGGCGGAAGGCCTCCTCCCCGTAGAGGCGAAACCCCCCGGGCGAACGGCCGCTGGGGGCGAGGAGCCCAAGCCTTTCGTAGTAGCGGAGGGCATCAGGCGAAAGGCCAAACGCCCGGGCGAGCTCGCCGATGGTGTAGGGCATCTAGACCGCCTCCAGGGCCTCCTCAAAGAGAGCGAGGAGGTCCAGAGGGTCCTCGAGGCCCACGGAGACCCGCACGAGCCCTGGGGTCACCCCGGCCTGGAGCCTCGCCTCCTCCTTGAGGCGACTGTGGGTGGTGGTCCAGGGGTGCACCAAGAGGGTCCGGGCGTCCCCGAGGTTCGCCGCCTTGAGGAGGCGGATGGCCCCAAGGAAGCGGCTCGCCCTCTCCAGGTCCCCCAGGTCCAGGGTGAGGATGGGCCCGCCCGAGGCCAGGTACTTCCGGGCGTTCCTGTGGGCGGGGTCCTCGGGGAGGCCCGGGTAGCGGAGGGCCTTCACCTTGGGGTGGCCCTGGAGGCGCTCGGCGAGGAAGCGCGCGGTCTCGCTCATCCGCGCAACCCTCAGGGCCACGGTCTCCAGGCCCTGGAAGAGGAGGTAGGCGTTGAAGGGGGAAAGGGCCATGCCGCAGAGGGAAAGCCCCAAGGTGCGGACCCTTTCGGGGAAGCACCTGGCCCTAAGGGCCTCCCAGGGGATCTGGCCCTTGAGGTCGGGCTGCAGAAACTGGGGGTAGTTCCGCCAAAGCTCGGTTTCCCGGGAAAGCACCGCCCCGCCCAAAACGGAGCCGTGCCCCGAGGCCCACTTGGTGAGGCTCTCCACCACCACGTGGGCCCCCCAGGCCAAAGGCCGGCAGAGCGCCCCCGCCGCCCCGAAGGTGTTGTCCACGACCAGGGCCACGCCCGCTTCCTCGGCCAGGGTGGCCAGGGCCTCGAGGTCGGGTACGAGAAGGGCGGGGTTCGCCACGGTCTCCACGAAGACCGCGCGGGTCTTTGCGCTCAGGGCCTCCCGCACGGCCTCGGGCTCGGGGTCCACGTAGCGCACCGTTACCCCCATGAGGGAGAGCACCTGGCCGAAAAGGCCAATGGTCTGGCCGAAAAGCCCCTTGGCCGCCACCACCTCGTCCCCCGGGCGGAGGAGGGCGAGGAGGGCGGCGAAGGTGGCCGCCTGGCCCGAGGCCAGGACCACGGCCTCAAGCGCCCCCTCCAGGGCCTTGAGCCTCTCCTCCAGGGCTTTGGCCGTGGGGTCCTTCTGGCGCGCGTAGACGTAGCCCTCCCCGGTGGCGAAGCGCTCCTGGCCCTCTTCCAGGGTTTTGAAGCCGTAGGCGGCCACGGCGTAGATGGGAAGCCCCACCGCCCCGTGGGGGTCTTCGGGAAGCCCGGCGAGGACCGCGAGGGTGGTGTACTCCATACCCCCTAGTCTAGCGAAAAACCCCTCCCCGGGCCGCGCGGCGCTTGCCAGAAGGGCAAGGGCCGGGTATACTACCGGCGGCACCAAGGAGGTGTGTATGAGGAAGCCGATCCTTGCCGCTTTGACGCTCGCAGGTCTGGGCCTGGCCCAGGAGTTCATCACCATCGGCTCCGGCTCCACCACGGGGGTCTACTTCCCCGTGGCCACCGGGATCGCCAAGCTGGTGAACGACGCCAACGTGGGCATCCGGGCCAACGCCCGCTCCACCGGCGGTAGCGTGGCCAACATCAACGCCATCAACGCCGGGGAGTTTGAGATGGCCCTGGCCCAGAACGACATCGCCTACTACGCCTACCAGGGCTGCTGCATCCCCGCCTTTGAGGGCAAGCCCGTGAAGACCATCCGGGCCCTCGCCGCCCTCTACCCCGAGGTGGTCCACGTCGTGGCCCGGAAGGACGCGGGGATCCGCACCGTGGCCGACCTCAAGGGCAAGCGCGTGGTGGTGGGCGACGTGGGCTCCGGCACCGAGCAGAACGCCCGGCAGATCCTCGAGGCCTACGGCCTCACCTTTGACGACCTCGGCCAGGCCATCCGGGTGAGCGCGAGCCAGGGGATCCAGCTCATGCAGGACAAGCGGGCGGACGCCCTCTTCTACACCGTGGGCCTGGGGGCTTCGGCCATCCAGCAGCTCGCCCTCACCACCCCCATCGCCCTGGTGGCGGTGGACCTGAACCGGATCCAGGCCATCGCCAAGAAGTACCCCTTCTACGTGGGCTTCAACATCCCCGGCGGGACCTACAAGGGCGTGGACGTGACCACGCCCACCGTGGCGGTCCAGGCCATGCTCATCGCCTCGGAGAGGCTCTCCGAGGAGACGGTGTACAAGTTCATGAAGGCGGTCTTCGGCAACCTGGAGGCCTTCAAGAAGATCCACCCCAACCTGGAGCGCTTCTTCGGCCTGGAGAAGGCGGTGAAGGGCCTCCCCATCCCCCTCCACCCCGGGGCGGAGCGCTTCTACAAGGAGGCCGGGGTTCTGAAGTAAGCCGCTAGGCCGAAAAGGAGGGGCCCCCTGAGGGGGGCCCCTCGTCCGGTAAGGGAAAGGTTATGGACAAGGACGCGGCGCTTCTCGTAGAGGAGTCGGAGCTCGGAGGAAGGCGCCCGAAGGGGTGGAGCCGCCACCTCCTCTTCGGCCTCGGGGTGGCCTGGAGCCTCTTCCAGCTCTGGGCCACGGAGCTCGGTACCCTGGACCCCATCCGCCTGCGGGCGGTCCACCTGGCCTTCGCCCTGGCCCTGGCCTTCCTGGCCTACCCGGGGAAGCGGGGCCCTAAGGACCGGGTACCCCTTTTGGACTGGGCCCTGGCCCTGCTCGGCGCCCTGGGGGCGCTTTACGTGGTCTGGGACTACTACGGCATCACCCAGATCCGAGGGGGCATCCCGAGCGATCGGGACGTGGTCATGGGGACCCTCACCCTCCTCGTCCTCTTCGTGGCGAGCTGGCGGGTGGTGGGGCCCGCCTTGCCCATCATCGCCTCCGTCTTCATCCTCTACGCCCTCACCGGGCCCAAGGGCCTCATCCCCTACACGCTCCCCTCCTGGCTCCAGCTCCACGCCGGGAGCCAGTGGGGCCAGCTCATGGGCCAGCTCTACACCACCGCCGAGGGGATCTGGGGCGTGCCCTTGGGGGTCTCGGCCACCTTTGTCTTTCTCTTCGTCCTCTTCGGGGCCCTTCTGGATAAGGCGGGGGCGGGGCACTTCTTCATCCAGGCGGCCTACGCCCTCCTCGGCCACTTCCGCGGAGGGCCCGCCAAGGCGGCGGTGGTGGCGAGCGCCCTCACGGGGGTGGTCTCGGGGAGCTCGGTGTCCAACACGGTCACCACCGGCACCTTCACCATCCCCCTCATGAAGCGGGTGGGCTACCCCCCGGAGAAGGCAGGGGCGGTGGAGGTGGCGAGCTCCTCCAACGGCCAGCTCATGCCCCCGGTGATGGGGGCCGCGGCCTTCATCATGGCGGAGTTTTTGAACATCCCCTACAGCCAGCTCATCCTCATCGCCCTCGTCCCCGCCCTCCTCGCCTACGCCACCCTCTTCGTCACGGTCCACCTCGAGGCCCTGGCCTTGGGGCTCAAGGGGGTGCCCCGCTCGGAGCTCCCGCCCCTCGCCCCCGTGCTCCGCTCCGGGCTCCACTACCTCCTGCCCCTGGCCTACCTCCTCTACGCCCTGGTGGGCCTGAGGCTCACCCCGGAGCGGGCCGCCTTGAACACCGTCTTCCTCATGGCCCTCCTCATCCTCCTGCAGGAGGCCTGGCGGGCCTGGAGGAGCGGGGCGGGGGTGGGTTTCGGGCTCCTCAAGGGGGGAAGGCTTCTCCTAGAGGGCCTCGAGGCGGGGGCGAGGGGCATGGTGGGCATCGCCCTGGCCACGGCCTCCGCCGGCGTCATCGTGGGCATCGTCACCATGACGGGCATCGGCTTCGGGCTCACGGACATCGTGGAGAGGCTTTCCGGGGGGAACCTCCTCTTGGTCCTCCTCCTCGCCCAGCTCACGAGCCTCCTCCTCGGCATGGGCCTCCCCACCACCGCCAACTACATCGTCATGGCCTCCTTGGTGGTGCCGGTGATCCTGAACCTGGCGGAGAAGGCGGGGTACGCCGTGCCCCCGGTGGCGGCCCACATGTTCGCCTTCTACTTCGGCATCATGGCCGACTCCACGCCCCCCGTGGCCCTCGCCGCCTACGCCGCGAGCGCCATCGCCCGCTCCGACTTCTGGAAGACGGCGGTCCAGGGCTTCGTGTACGAGCTCAGGACCGCCCTCCTCGCCTACATGTTCTTCTTCAACCCCAAGCTCCTCCTCCTCGGGGTGGGCTCGGTGGCGGAAGGCGTCCTGATCGTGGCCACCGCCTTCGCGGGGATGGTGGCCTTCAGCGCCGCCTTGGTGGGGTTCTTCCACAAGAGGACCACCCTTTGGGAGCGGGGCCTCCTCCTCCTCGCCGCCTTCACCCTCGTGGTCCCGGGGCTCGCCACCGACCTTTTGGGCCTCGGGCTCTTGGGCCTTGTCTACCTGGTCCAGCGGGTGCGAAAATAGCCGGAAGTGGAGCCCATCATCCGGATCCGCAACCTGCACAAGTGGTTCGGCCCCCTGCACGTGCTCAAGGGGATCCACCTCGAGGTGGCCCCGGGGGAAAAGCTCGTCATCATCGGCCCCTCGGGCTCGGGAAAGAGCACCCTCATCCGCACCATTAACCGCCTGGAGGACTTCCAGGAGGGCGAGGTGGTGGTGGACGGCCTGAGCGTCAAGGACGACCGGGCCCTCCGGGAGATCAGGCGGGAGGTGGGGATGGTCTTCCAGCAGTTCAACCTCTTCCCCCACATGACCGTCTTGGAGAACGTCACCCTGGCGCCCATGAGGGTGCGGCGCTGGCCCCGGGAGAAGGCGGAGAAGAAGGCCCTGGAGCTTCTGGAGCGGGTGGGGATATTGGACCAGGCGAGGAAGTACCCGGCGCAGCTTTCCGGGGGGCAGCAGCAGCGGGTGGCCATCGCCAGGGCCCTCGCCATGGAGCCCAAGATCATGCTCTTTGACGAGCCCACAAGCGCCCTGGACCCCGAGATGGTGGGGGAGGTCTTGGACGTGATGCGGGACCTGGCCCAAGGGGGCATGACCATGGTGGTGGTGACCCACGAGATGGGCTTCGCCCGGGAGGTGGCGGACCGGGTGGTCTTCATGGACGGGGGGCAGATCGTGGAGGAAGGGAGGCCGGAGGAGATCTTCACGCGCCCCAAGGAGGAGCGCACCCGAAGCTTCCTCCAGAGGGTGCTCCACCACTAAACCCCCATGGCCCCCAACGCCCTGCAAGGCCTCCTCAAGGCCCTCGCCGACCCCGAGGCCGACCCTAACCTCCGGCGCCGGGCCTTGAGGGCCTATGGCCTCTTCCTCCTCGGGCTTAAGGGGGGCCTCCTCCTCCTCCTCGCCCCCTTTCTGCCCTCGGCCCCTTACCCGCCCCTCCTCCTCCTCGCCGTCCTCGGGGTGGCCTGGCTCTACCTCCAGGCCCGCTCTGCCCTGGAGGAGGAGGCGCCCCTCGGACCCTTGGTGGCGGTGGGGCTTGGGGCCGCGGCCTTTTTCTTCCTGGGGGTTTTGGGCCTCCTCCTGAGGCCCCTGGGCCTCCTCCTTCTCCCCTTGGGCCTCGGCGCCTTCTGGGGCTTCCTCCGCCGGGGGGAAGAGGGGCTCAACGCCGGGGCAAGAGGTCCCTAAGCCGGGTCCTCGCCAGGGCCAAGACCTCGGGAAGGCGCTCCTTGGCCCGGTGCTTTCCCAGCTCGTAGACGAACTCCAGCCGCTCGTGGTCAAAGGTGTCTATGGGGAAGGGGGGGTCCAGGGCGATGACCACGTCCGCCTCCTTGAGGGCCAGGGCTTTGAGCCGCCTCCGGCTCGCCTCGCCCGCCAGGAGGGCGGCCTCGAGGGCCGTCCTGGGCGGTTCCTTGGGCGGAGGGTTGGAGACGTCCACGGCCACCACCTTGGGGAAGAGGGCCTTGGCCGCCCGCACCGGCACCTTCTCCGCCACGTCCCCGTCCACGAGGAGCCGCCCCATGAGGGCCACCGGGGGGAAGAGGCCCGGGATGGCCATGCTGGCGAGGACCGCCTTCCACACCGGCCCTTCCCTCAGGACCACCGCCTCGCCCGTGAGGAGGTCGGCCGCCTGGAGGGCGAGGGGGATGGGGCTCTCCTCCAGCCGCGCCTCGCCAAAGAGGGCCTTAAGCCCCTCCTCTATCCGGTCCGTGTCCACCACGGCCGGGCGCCTGAAGGCGATGAAGAGCCGGGCCAAGGCCCGGAGGCTTCCCGCCCGGGAAAGCTCCGCCACCTCCCGGTCAAAGATGGCCTCGTGCACCCTCCAGGGGTCCTTGTGGCCGAAGGCCCAGGCGGCCGCCGCCAGAGCCCCGGCGGAGCTCCCCGCAAGGCCCCGGATGGGAACGCCCGCCTCCTCCAAGACGGCGAGCACCCCGAGGTGGGCGTACCCCCGGACGCCGCCTCCCCCTAAGGCCAAGGCCACGCCGCGCACGGCCTAATACCCCAGGCCGAGCTCCTGGGCCTCGCCGATGAGCTCGTCCAAAAGCTCCCTGCCCCGCTTCCGGGAAGCCTCCAGGTAAGCCAGAAGGTCCCTGGCCCGGACCCGGCGGTGGGTCCCCACCTTGTGGTAGGGAATCTTGCCTTCCTCCAAAAGCCGGACCAGGTAAGGCCGGGAGACCCCGAGGAGCTCGGCCGCCTGGCCCGTGGTGAGCTCGGCTTCCAAGGGAACGATGCGCACCGCCTCGCCCCGCGAAAGCGCTCCCAGGAGCTCCTGGAGGAGCTGGGCCAGCTCGGGGGTGAGGGTCAAGGAGGCCTCCTCGAGGCGCAAGACCTTGCCGGGGGTGAGCTTTTCCCGGAAGGCCCTGACCGCTTCTGCCGGGAGCCTAGGGGTGAAGAGGAGACCGCCCATACCCAACCTCCAGGCCCCAGTTTACCGGATAAACGAAATAAACGCAACAGGCCCGGCCGGGTTAGAGGTACCCCTTGTAGGCCTCAAGGGCTTTTGCGAAGGTGACCAGCCCGGCCCGCCTCAGGCTTTCCAGGAAGGCCTCCACCCCGAGAGGGGGGTTGCGCAGGGCGCGGCGCTGGCGCCGAAGCACCCCGAGAAGGGGGTCGGGCAGGAAGTTTTTCCGGATCAGCCTTTCGGCAAATTCTGTGAGGTAGGCGTCCAAAAAGAGGGTTTGGGGAAGCGGGCGGGCCATGGCCCCATTCTAGGTAGAATGGCCCCATGCGGCCCGACCTTTCCCGCGTCCCCGGGGTCCTGGGGGAGATCGCCAGGAAGCGGGCTTCCGAGGTGGCCCCCTATCCCCTTCCCGAGCCCCCTTCCGTGCCCTCCTTCAAGGAGGCCCTCCTCCGCCCGGGGCTTTCCGTAATCGCCGAGGTCAAGAGGCAAAGCCCCTCGGAAGGGCTCATCCGGGAGGTGGACCCGGTGGAGGCCGCCTTGGCCTACGCGCGGGGCGGGGCGAGGGCGGTGAGCGTCCTCACCGAACCCCACCGCTTCGGGGGAAGCCTCTTGGACCTCAAGCGGGTGCGCGAGGCGGTGGACCTTCCCCTCCTTAGGAAGGACTTCGTGGTGGACCCCTTCATGCTGGAGGAGGCCCGGGCCTTCGGGGCGAGCGCCGCCCTCCTCATCGTGGCCCTTTTGGGGGAGCTTACGGGGGCCTACCTGGAGGAGGCGAGAAGGCTTGGCCTCGAGGCCCTGGTGGAGGTCCACACGGAGAGGGAGCTGGAGATCGCCCTCGAGGCCGGCGCGGAGGTCCTCGGGATCAATAACCGCGACCTCGCCACCCTGCACATCAACCTGGAGACCGCCCCCCGCCTCGGCCGCCTGGCGCGAAAGCGGGGCTTCGGCGGGGTCTTGGTGGCGGAGTCGGGGTATTCCCGAAAGGAGGAGCTGAAAGCTCTGGAGGGGCTTTTTGACGCCGTCCTCATCGGCACGAGCTTGATGCGGGCGCCCGATCTGGAGGCCGCCTTAAGGGAGCTTGTAGGATAGGACCATGCGCCTCATCCCGGCGGTGGACCTGAAGTCGGGCAAGGCGGTGCGCCTCTACGAGGGGGACCCCGCCCGGGAGACCCCCTACGGGGACCCGGTGGAGGCCGCGCTGCGCTTCCAGGAGGAAGGGGCCACCCTCCTCCACCTGGTGGACCTGGACCGCGCCCTGGGCACGGGGGAGAACCGGGAGGTGGTGCGCCGGGTGGCGGCCTCCCTCTCCATCCCCTTCCAGCTCGCGGGGGGCATCCGGAGCCTCGAGGCCCTGCAGGAGGCCCTCTCCCTGGGGGCGAGCCGGGCGGTGGTGGGCACGGTGGCCGTGAAGGACCCGGGGCTTCTGGCGCGGATGCTGGAAGCGGTGGGCCCGGACCGCCTGGCCGTGGCCCTGGACGCCCGGGGCCTGGAGGTGGTGGTCTCGGGCTGGCAGGAGGCCGTCTCCGCCTCCGCCCTGGACCTCCTCCGGGCCTGGGCGGAAATGGGGGTGCGGACCCTCCTCTACACCGACGTCCGCCGGGACGGGACCCTCTTGGGCCTGGACCGGGAGGTGGTGGCCCGGGTGCGGGCGGCCTGGCCCTACGAGCTCATCGTGGGGGGAGGGATCGCCTCCCCGGAGGACCTCCACCTGCTCCAGGCCCTGGGCGTGGACGGCGCTTTGGTGGGCAAGGCCCTCTACGAGGGCCGGATCCGGCTAAAGGAGGCGTCATGGCGCTCGTGAACTGGCTCCTTTTGGTGTCGGGGCTTCTCGTGGCGGGCACGGGGCTTTACCTCTACGGGACCTACCCCTTCCTCGCCCTCCCCACCCCCTGGGGCCCCTGGCCCCTCTACCTCCTCCTCCCCGGGGCCTTCCTCCTGGGCCTCGGCGTGGGGGGGCTTTACGCCCTGGGCCTCGCCTGGGCCGGGCGGCGGGAGCGGGCGGCCGCCTGGAGGCGGGTCCGGGCCCTGGAGCGGGAGGTGGCCGAGCTGAAAAAGGCGCGCATAGAGGAGATCCCCCGCATCCCCGACCGGGACCTGGAGGCATGAGGGACCGGGTCCGCTGGCGGGTGCTTTCCCTCCCTCCCCTCGCCCAGTGGCGGGAGGTGATGGCGGCCTTGGAGGTGGGGCCGGAGGCCGCCCTGGCCTACTGGCACCGGGGCTTTAGGCGCAAGGAGGACCTGGACCCCCCCCTCGCCCTCCTTCCCCTCAAGGGCCTGAGGGAGGCGGCGGCCCTCCTGGAGGAGGCGCTCCGCCAGGGGAAGCGGATCCGCGTCCACGGGGACTACGACGCCGACGGGCTCACGGGCACGGCCATCCTGGTTCGGGGCCTCGCCGCCTTGGGCGCCGACGTCCACCCCTTCATCCCCCACCGGCTGGAGGAAGGGTACGGGGTGCTGATGGAGCGGGTTCCCGAGCACCTCGAGGCCTCGGACCTCTTCCTCACCGTGGACTGCGGGATCACGAACCACGCCGAGCTCAGGGAGCTTTTGGAAAACGGGGTGGAGGTGATCGTCACCGACCACCACACCCCCGGCAAGACCCCTCCCCCCGGCCTCGTGGTCCACCCCGCCCTCACCCCGGACCTTAAGGAGAAGCCCACGGGGGCGGGGGTGGCCTTCCTCCTCCTCTGGGCCCTCCACGAGCGCCTGGGCCTTCCCCCACCCCTGGAGTACGCCGACCTCGCCGCGGTGGGCACCATCGCCGACGTGGCCCCCCTTTGGGGCTGGAACCGGGCCTTGGTGAAGGAGGGCCTGGCCCGCATCCCCGCCTCCTCCTGGGTTGGGCTCAGGCTTCTGGCCGAGGCGGTGGGGTACACGGGGAAGGCGGTGGAGGTGGCCTTCCGCATCGCCCCCCGGATCAACGCGGCAAGCCGCCTCGGGGAGGCTGAGAAGGCCCTAAGGCTCCTCCTCACCGACGACGCGGCCGAGGCCCAGGCCCTCGTGGGGGAACTCCACCGGCTGAACGCCCGCCGCCAGACCCTGGAGGAGGCCATGCTCAGGAAGCTCCTCCCCCAGGCGGACCCCGAGGCCAAGGCCATCGTCCTCCTGGACCCCGAGGGGCACCCGGGGGTGATGGGCATCGTGGCGAGCCGCATCCTGGAGGCCACCCTCCGGCCCGTCTTCCTGGTGGCCCAGGGCAAGGGGACGGTGCGGAGCCTCGCCCCCATCAGCGCCGTGGAGGCCCTAAGGAGCGCCGAGGACCTTTTGTTGCGCTACGGGGGGCACAAGGAGGCGGCGGGCTTCGCCATGGACGAGGCCCTCTTCCCCGCCTTCAAGGCCCGGGTGGAGGCCTACGCCGCCCGCTTCCCCGACCCCGTGCGCGAGGTGGCCCTTTTGGACCTGCTTCCGGAGCCCGGCCTCCTCCCCCAGGTCTTCCGGGAGCTCGCCCTTTTGGAGCCCTACGGCGAGGGAAACCCCGAGCCCCTCTTCCTCCTCTTCGGCGCCCCGGAGGAGGCCCGGCGCCTCGGGGAGGGCCGCCACCTCGCCTTCCGCCTGAAGGGGGTGCGGGTCCTGGCCTGGAAACAGGGGGACCTCGCCCTGCCCCCGGAGGTGGAGGTGGCGGGCCTCCTCAGCGAAAACGCCTGGAACGGCCACCTCGCCTACGAGGTCCAGGCGGTGGACCTGCGAAAGCCAGAGGCGCTGGAGGGCGGGATCGCGCCCTTCGCCTACCCCCTGCCCCTCCTCGAGGCCCTGGCCCGGGCCCGCCTGGGGGAAGGGGTCTACGTCCCCGAGGACAACCCTGAGGGGCTGGACTACGCCAGGAAGGCGGGCTTCCGCCTCCTCCCCCCCGAGGAGGCCGGGCTTTGGCTCGGCCTCCCCCCAAGGCCGGTCCTGGGCAGGCGGGTGGAGGTGGCCCTGGGGCGGGAGGCGCGGGCCAGGCTTTCCGCCCCCCCCGTCCTCCACACCCCCGAGGCCCGGCTCAAAGCCCTCGTCCACCGCCGCCTCCTCTTCGCCTACGAGCGCCGTCACCCGGGCCTCTTCAGCGAGGCCCTCCTCGCCTACTGGGAGGTGAACCGTGTACAGGAGCCCGCGGGAAGCCCATGAGGCCCGGATCTACACCGGGGCCTACCGGGTCTACGGGATGATCCACCTGGTGCCCGGGGCGGGCACCGCCGACCTCTTGAACCAGGAACGGCCTTACCTCCCCGTGACCGGGGCCCTGGTCTACGCCCCGGGCTTCCGCCACCCCCCGGAGGCCCGGGAGCTCAAGGCGAGCGTCAACTTCCTCGCCCTGCGCAAGGAGCGGGTCCAGTGGGTGGCCGGGGGAAGGCCCGCCGAGCCCCGAACGAGCCCGGCCCTCCTGGAGAGGAGGCGCCTCGCCTTCCTCTTCGGGGACTACCTCCTGGCGGGGGAGCTCCTCCTGCCGCGGGGGGTGCGGCTTTCCGACTTCCTCTCCCAGGCCAAGCCCTTCCAGACCCTAAAGGAGGCGGGGCTTCACCTCCTCGCCCCGGACAGGCCCCTCGTGGACCCAGACCCCCTGGAGCGGTTCCCCTTCCTCACCGTGAACCTGAGGCTCGCCGAGGGGGTGGTGGAGGCCCCCGGGGAGGCCTCGGACCCCAGGCTCACCCTATTTGGCTGAGGGCCTCCCGGATCCTTTCCGCCTGCTCCAGGTTCTCCTTAAGCCGCGCCTCCTCCGCCTCCACCACTTCCTTAGGGGCCTTCTCCCGGAAGCCGGGGGAGGCGAGCTTCCTCTGGCTCCGCTCCGCCAGGGCCAAAAGCTCCTTGAGCCGCTTCTCCTGGCGGCGCCGCCACTCCTCCACGTCCAGAAGTCCCTCCAAGGGCATGCGGGCCGTCACCCGGGGCATGGCCTTGACCAGGGCCTTCGCCGGCCTTTCGGGGAGGAGGTCGGCCCGGCTCAAGAAGCGGAAGACCTCGAGGTTCTCTTCCACGGGGGCGGTCTCCCCCTCGAGGTAGACCCGCACCTCCTGGGCCGGGGGGAGCCCGGCCTCGGCCTTCAGGGCCCTCACCGCCGTCACCGCCTGCTTCAGGGCCTCAAAGGCCCTCTCGGCCTCCTCGTCCCTCCCCCCGGGCTCGGGCCAGGCCTCGAGGGCGAGTTCCTCCTTGCCGGTGAGGGCCTGGTAGAGCTCGCTGGTGAGGAAGGGCATCATGGGGTGGAGGAGCTTGAGGAGGACGGCGAGGACCTCCTCAAGCGTCCTTAGGGTGTGGGCGTTCCCCGCCTTGAGGGCGGGCTTCGCCGCCTCCAGGTACCAGTCGCAGAACTCGCTCCAGACGAGCTCGTAGACCTCCCGGGCCGCCTGGGCCAGGTCCAGGGCCTCGTAGAGGGCGGTGATCTCCTCCACGCCCCGGCTTAGGCGGCTTCGCATAAAGCGGTCCGCCAGGGTTGGGGTGTCCTCCTTGGCCTGGAAACCTTCACGGGAGAGGAGGACGAAGCGGGCGGCGTTGTAGAGCTTGTTGGCGAAGTTGCGGGCCATCTCCAGCCAGCGGAGGTCAAGCCTGATGTCCTGCCCCCCCGTGGCGAGGTAGATGAGGGCGAAGCGAAGGGCGTCCGCCCCGTAGCGCTCCACCATCTCCAAGGGGTCTATCACGTTCCCCTTGGACTTGGACATCTTCTGGCCCTTCTCGTCCAGCACGAGGCCGTGGAGGAGGACGGTTTTAAAGGGCCTCTCCCCCATGAAGTGGTAGCCCGAGACCTCCATGCGGGAAACCCAGAGGAAGAGGATGTCGTACCCCGTGACCAGCACGTCCCCGGGGTAGAAGGCCTTGAGGTCCTCCGTCTCCTCGGGCCAGCCCAGGGTGGAGAGGGGCCAAAGCGCCGAGGAGAACCAGGTGTCAAAGACGTCCTCGTCCCGTTTTAAGCGGGGGCTCCCGCAGGCCTCGCAGGAGGTGGGGTCCTCCAGGTAGCGCTCGGGGCGGGGCACGTTCACCGCCTGGCAGTCCTCGCAGTACCAGGCGGGGATCTGGTGCCCCCACCAGAGCTGGCGGGAGATGTTCCAGTCCTTGACGTTCTCCAGCCAGTCCATGTTCACCTTCTTCCAGCGCTCGGGGACGAAGGCGATGTCCCCCCGCCTTAGGCCCTTTAGGACCTCCTCCGCAAGGGGCCTCATCCTGAGCCACCACTGGGGGAAAATAGCGTACTCAATGGGGGTGCCGCAGCGGGAGCAGGTGGCGAGGGCAATGGTGTAGTCCTCCTCCTTCACCAGGTGCCCCGCTTCCCGGAAAAGCTCCACCGCCTTCCTCCGGGCCTCAAAGCGGTCCAGGCCCCTCAAGGCCTCGGGGACCCTCTCCCCCTCCATCCTCCCCTCCAGGTTGATGACGGAAACGGGCTTTAGGCCGTGGCGCTCCCCGATCTCGTAGTCCAGGGGATCGTGGGCCGGGGTGACCTTGAGGGCCCCGGTGCCGAAGTCCTTCTCCACGGCGGGGTCGGCGAGGATGGGGATCCAGACCTCGGTAAGGGGGATCCGGGCCCTCTTGCCGAGGAGGTGCCGGTAGCGCTCGTCCTCGGGGTGGACGGCGATGGCCTGGTCGGCGAAGACGGTCTCGGGGCGGACGGTGGCGATCTCTATGAAGCCTCCCCCCTCCACCTCGTAGCGCAGGGTGTAGAGCTTGCCGGGGGTGGGCTCGGTCTCCACCTCGAGGTCCGAGAGGGTGGTCTCGCACCGGGGGCACCAGTTCACGAGCCTCGGGGCCCGGTAGGCGAGGCCCTCGTGGTAGTAGCGGCTGAAGGCGTAGCGCACCGCGCGGGAGCGCTTCTCGTCCATGGTGAAGGCCTCCCGGCTCCAGTCGGCGCTCGCCCCGAGGCGCTTGAGCTGCTTGAGGATCGTCCCCCCGGACTCCTCCTTCCACTGCCAGACCCTTTCCAAGAACTTCTCCCGCCCCAGGTCGTGCCGGGTCTTCCCCTCCTTGAGGAGGAGGCGCTCCACCACCACCTGGGTGGCGATCCCGGCGTGGTCGGTGCCGGGAAGCCACACCGCCTCAAACCCCCGCATGCGCTTGTAGCGGATGAGGGCGTCCTGGAGGCTGTTGTCCAGGGCATGGCCCATGTGGAGGGAGCCGGTGACGTTCGGGGGCGGCATGAAGATGACGAAGGGGGGCTTGCCGCTTTTGGGGTTCGCCACGAAGGGGTTCTTCGCCCACTTCTCCGCCCACTTGGGCTCCACGGACTTGGGATCGTAGGCCTTGGGCAGGTCCATGCTAAGCCCAGTTTACTAAGTGTCCGCACGTGGATTTCGCCGCAGGTGGGGCACTTAGCGGCCGGGCAGGGCGAGGCGCCGCTCCAGGAGGTTGGTGAAGAAGGTGAGGAGGGTGGTGAGGAGGAGGTAGACCGCGGCCACCGCCAAGTAGACCTCCACGGGGCGGAAGGTGGCGGAGATGATGCGCTGGCCGGAGAGGGCGAGCTCCAAGAGGGTGATGACGCTCGCCAGGGAGGAGTCCTTGAGGAGGGCCACCACGTTGTTGACCAAGGGGGGCACCACGATCCTCAGGGCCTGGGGCAGGATGACGAAGCGCATGGTGTCCGCGGCGGAAAACCCCAAGGACCAAGCGGCCTCCCACTGCCCCTTGGGGATCGCCTGGATGCCGGCGCGGACCACCTCGGCGTTGTAGGCCCCCACGTTGAAGGCGAGGGCGATGAAGGCCGCCCAGTAGGGGGTGAGGGCCTGCTGCGCCCCCGGCCAGAGGGGCTGGAGGAGGAGGGGAAGGGCGTTGTAGGCGAAGAGGATCTGGACGAGAAGGGGCGTACCCCGGATGACCCAGATGTAGAAGGCGGCAGGCAGGCGCACCCAGGCCCGGGCGGAAAGCCGCGCCATCCCGGCGAAGACGCCGATGACGAGCCCCGCCGCCCCCGAGAGGAGGGTGAGCTTCAGGGTCACCTCGGCCCCCTGGGCCATGATCCGCCCGGCGGAGGCCGCCCGCTCGGGGCCGAAGCCCGTGAGGAGGAAGTAGCGCTCCAAAGCCCAGGAGAGGGCGTGGAAGAGGGCGAAATACCCGAGGACGAGGAGAAGGAAGAGGGCGAAAAAGCGGAGGTACCGCATGGGGCGAAAAGGGGCCCGGACGGCCTAGGGCCTTTAGGGCCTTTGGGCGTCCGGGCGCGGCAGGGTCACTTGCAGCGGACGTCCTCCCCGAACCACTTCTGGCTGATGCGGGCGTAGGTGCCGTCCTGCATCAGCTCGGCCAAAGCCCGGTTCAAGGCGTCCAGGAGGCCCTTGTTCCCCTTGGCCACGGCCATGGCCACCCGCTCCTGGAAGACGAGCTCGCCCACCTGGAGGGTGTTCTCCAGCTTCCTTTCCTTGATGGCCTCCTTGGCCACGAAGCGGTCGGTGATCCAGGCGTCTATGCGGCCCGCGAGGAGGTCCTGGAGGGCGTCAGGATCCCGCTGGTAGGTGCGCACCTCCTTGATGCCCGGGATCTTCTGGGCGGCCTCCATGTAGGTGGTGCCCACCTGGACCCCCACCACCTTGCCCGGGAGGTCCTTGGCCGTCCTCGGCCCCCCCTTCCGGCTTACGATGACCCCGCCGGTGCAGTAGTGGGGGTTGGTGAAGTCCACCGCCCTGGCCCGCTCCTCGGTGATGCCGTGGGAGGCGATGACGAAGTCAAACCGCCCCTGGTTGAGCTGGATGAGCAGGGTGTCAAAGGACTGGGCGATCCAGCGCGGCTTCAGGCCGAGCCGCTCGGCGATGGCGTTGCCCAGGTCCACCTCAAACCCGGTGAGCTGGTTCCGCTCGTCAAAGTAGTTGAAGGGGGGGAAGGCCCCCTCGGTGCCGATGCGGATCTCGCCGGAGCGCTTGATCTCCTCAAAGCTCCGCACCTGGGCCAAGGCCGCGCCCAAGGCCAAGACCAAAAGAAGTACCCATCCTTTACGCATGCTTCACCTCCTAAAGAACCCCGGAAGATTATACACGCCCCTAGGCCCAGCGCACCCACTCCACCCGGCCCGTCACGGGGTGGAGGAGGGCGAGGCGGAGGCCGTAGGTGTAGCTCCCGGGCCTTGTGGGGCGGAAGGCGGTGCGGTACCGCCCCGGGGCCACCTCCTCCAGGTCCACCACCTCCAGGCCGCCGCCCAAGCGGCGCACCACGAGCTGGACCCGGAGGTGGGGGCGAAGGCCCTCCGGCACCTCCCCCTCGAGGACCGCCCCCACCTCCAGCCGCCCCCCGTTCAGGGTCAGGTCCCCGGGGACCTCGGGCCTGACCCCCAGGGCGTGGAAGGCGGGGAGGGCCTCGGCGAAGGCCTTTAGGGCCTCGAGGCGGGCCCGGGCCTCCTTCTCCCAAAGGGCGCCCCGCTCGTAGAGGGCGAGGTAGTCCCGGACCATCCGCCCCGCGCTGAAGTAGGGCCCCACGGTGCGGAGGCTCTCGTGGACCATGGACATCCAGCCCGAGGAGTACCCCTCCAGGCCCTTGGCGTAGAAGAGGGGGATGACCTCGGACTCCAGGAGGTCGTAGAGGGCCTGGGCGTCGGCCACGTCCTGGGCCTCCTCGCTCTCGTAGACGCGCTCGTCCCCGATGGCGAAGCCGTTTTTGCCGTTGTAGGCCTCGGCCCACCAGCCGTCCAAGACGCTGAGGTTGAGGGCCCCGTTGAGGGCGGCCTTCATGCCGCTCGTGCCCGAGGCCTCCATCGGCCGCCTCGGGGTGTTGAGCCAGACGTCGGACCCGTGGGTGAGCACCCGGGCCAGGTACATGTCGTAGTCCTCGAGGACCACCATCCGGTCCTCCAGGCCGTACTCCCGGATCTTGCTCACAAGCTCCTGGAGGTAGGCCTTCCCCGCCTCGTCCTTGGGGTGGGCCTTCCCGGCGAAGACGAACTGCACGGGGTAGGGCCCCTTGAGGATGCGCAAAAGCCGCTCGGGGTCCTTGAAGAGGAGGACGGCCCGCTTGTAGGTGGCGAAGCGGCGGGCGAACCCGATGGTGAGGGCCTCGGGGTCCAGGGCCTTCTCCGCCTCCCGCAAGCGGGCGGGCCCCTCCCCGTTGCGGCGGCGCTGCTCGTAGAGGCGCTGGCGCACCTCCCGCACCAAGAAGAGCTTCAGGTCCTGCCGGATGCGCCAGAAGGCCTCCCCGAGCCCCTCCACCCGCCAGGTCTCGGGGTCCTCGGGACGCTCCACCCACTCGGGCCCGAAGACCTCGGCGTAGTGGCGGCGAAGCCTGGGGTGGAGGAAGGTCCAGGTGTGCACCCCGTTGGTGACGTGGCCGATGGGCACCTCCTCCGCCAGGAGGCCCGGCCAGAGGTGGCGGAACATGTTCCGGGAAACCTCCCCGTGGAGGCGGGAGACCCCGTTGGCCTGGGCCGCCGTGCGCAGGGCGAGGTTGGACATGGAGAAGACGGGCCCCCAGGGCTTCTCCTCCAGGCCGAGCCCGAGGAAGGTGTCCCGGTCCACCCCGAGCTTCTCCCAAAACCCCCCCAGGTAGCGGTCCACGAGGTCCAGGGGGAAGACGTCGTGCCCGGCGGGCACGGGGGTGTGGGTGGTGAAGAGGGCCGAGGCCCGGGCGAGCTCCAGGGCCTCCCGGAAGGGGTACCCCTCGGCCACAAGCTCCCGGAGGCGCTCAAGGCCCAGGAAGGCCGAGTGCCCCTCGTTCATGTGGAAGAAGGCGGGGGCGAGGCCCAGGGCCCTGAGGAACCGCACCCCCCCGAGGCCCAGGACGAGCTCCTGCTGGATGCGGGCCTCGAGGCCCGCGGCGTAGAGCCGGGCCGTGATCTGCCGGTCCTCGGGGGCGTTCTCCGGGAGGTCGGTGGTGAGGAGGTAGACGGGCACCGCCCCCACCTGCACCCGGTACCCCCCCACGTGGACCAGGCGGCCCGGGAACTCCACGGCCACCCGCACGGGCCTCCCCTCGGCGTCCTGGACCGGGACGAGGGGAAGCTCCTCGGGGCGGAGGGGCTCGTAGACCTCCACCTGCTCCCCTTCCGGGGAGAGGCGCTGGTGGAAGTACCCCTCGTGGTAGAAGAGCCCCACCCCCACGAGGTTGAGGCCGAGGTCGCTCGCCGCCTTGACGTGGTCCCCGGCGAGGACCCCAAGCCCCCCAGCGTAGATGGGCAGGGAGCTGTGGAAGCCGTACTCCGCCGAGAAGTAGGCCACCAGGGGGCCCCGCTTCGTCCTGCGGGCCTCGAGGTAGGCCCTAAGCGCCTCCCGGGTGGCCTGGACCCGGGCGGCGTAGCCCGAGGCGCTTAAGGCCTCGAGGCGGGCGGGGTCCAGCTCCAGAAGGAGCTTCACCGGGTTCCCGCGGAACCGCTTCCAAAGGGCGGGGTCCAGCTCCTGGAAAAGCTCGGCCGCCTCCGGGTTCCAGCTCCACCAGAGGTTGTAGGCGATCTCCTTAAGCCCCTCCAGGGGCTCGGGGAGGTCGGGCATGGCGGTGATCCGTCCGAGAACGTTCATGCTCCGGATTATACTCAGCGGAGCCTGCGCCAAAGCTCCGGGGTCAGGAGGAGGACCACGGGCACCACCTCAATCCGCCCCGCCCACATGAGCCCCACGAGGAGGAGCTTGGAGAGGGGGTGAAGCCCCGCGTAGGAGCCCATGGGCCCCACCTCGCCGAGGCCGGGGCCGATGTTGCCGATGGCCTGGGCGCTGGCGGTGAAGGCCACGACAAAGTCCTTTTCCAAAAAGGCCAGGGCCACGGCCCCCAGGACGAAGAGGAGGGTGTAGAGGAGGATGAAGACGGAGACCTGCCGCAGGACCTCCTCCGAGAGCACCCGCCCCCCCAGGCGCAAGGGGAGGACCGCCTGGGGGTGGAGGGTGCGGGTGATCTCCCGGCGGAGGAAGCCGAAGAGGACGAGCCAGCGCACCAACTTGATCCCCCCCGCCGCCGAGCCCGCGCTTCCCCCCACGAACATGAGGAGGACCAGGATGGCCTGGGCCGGGACCACCCACTGCGCGAAGTCCACGCTGGCGAAGCCCGTGCCGGTGAGGATGGAGATCACCTGGAAGAAGGCGTGGCGGAGGCTGGCCTCGAGGTCGTAGGTGTGGTGGGTGTAGAGGTAGCCGGAAAGCGCGAGGCCCGCGGCCAGGACCACGAGGACGTAGGCGCGAAACTCGGCGTCCCGAAGAAGGGGCCCCACCTCGCCCCGGAAGAAGAGGCGGTACTGCAGGAGGAAGTTCACCCCGGCGAGGAACATGAAGGCCACCCCGAGCCACTGGGCGAGGGGCGGGTAACCGGCGAAGCTCTGGGGGTTGGGGCTGAACCCCCCGGCGGGGACCGTGGCCAAGGCGTTGGCCACCGCCTCAAAGAGGGGCACCCCGGCGAGGGCGTACCCCAAGGCGGCGGCCCCGGTGAGGGCCAGGTAGAGGAGGAGGACCGCCTGGGCCGTCTGGCGGATCCTCGGGGTGAGGCGCTCCTTCTCCACCCCGGTGCTCTCGGCGAAGAAGGCCTGGCGCCCCGCCACGTGGAGCTGGGGGAAGACCGCGAGGAAAAGCACCACGATCCCGATCCCCCCCATCCACTGGGTGAAGCCCCGGTAGAGGAAGAGGCTTCGGCTTAAGGAGAAGTCCTGCAGAACCGTGGCCCCGGTGGCGGTGTACCCCGACATGGACTCAAAGAGGGCGTCCAGGAAGGCAAGCCCCCCCGAGATCCAGTAGGGCACCGCCCCGAGCACCGGGACAAGAAGCCAAAGGAGGGCCACCCCGGCGAAGACCTCGGCCCGCTGGGGCTGGGCCTTGGGCCTGCCCCGGAAGGTACCGAGGTACCCCAGGGCAAACCCCAAGGCCGCCGCCCCCAGGAAGCCCCAGGCCTCCTCCCCCAGGACCAGGGCCAAGGCGGCGAAGCCCAGGTGGACGAAGGCGAAGCCCCGGAAGGTGAGGCCGAGGAGGTAGAGGAGGGCCTCCAGGGCCCCCTTACTCCGGGAAGAAGGGAGCCAGGACCTCATCGGCCACCTCGCGGGCCGCCACCAGGTAGAGCCTGTCCCCGGGGAGAAGCCCCAGCCCCTCCTCGTAGAGGAAGATCCGGTGGTCCCGCTCCAGGGCCACGGGGACGGCGTCGGGCCGGACCAGGTCCCTCAAGGCCTTGGGGGCCGCGCCCTCCGAGACCAGGACCTCCAGCACCTCAATGCTCTCGTCCAAAGTGGCGATGTGCTCCACGTTCTCCGGGCCGATCCAGTCCAGCACCTCCCGCACGGCCGCCTGCCTGGGGGTGAGGGCGAGGTCAATGCCCACCTGCTCAAAGAGCCTCCGGGTCTCGGAGCGGGAGACCCGGGTGATCACCTTCCGCACCCCCATCTGCTTGGCGAGGAGGGAGGCGAGAAGGTTCTTCTCGTCGTGGTCCGTCACCGCCACCACCGCGTCCGCCTCCGCCATCCCTTCGGCCTCCAGAAGCTCAATGTCCGTCCCGTCCCCCTGGATGACCAAAGCCCCGGGGAGCTCTTCAGAGAGCCACTGGCACCGCTCGGCGTTCCGCTCCACGATGACCACCTCCACCCGGCGCTTGAGGAGCCCCTGGGCCACCATGAACCCCACGTTCCCGCCCCCGATGACCATCACCCGGCGGACCCCAGGGCCCTCGGTGAAGTAGGCGGCGAGCTCGGAAAAGGCCTTCTGGGTGGCTACGAAGAGAAGCTTGTCCCCGGGCTCCAGGATGAGCTCGGGAAACTCGGGGTGGGCGAAGCTCAGGAAGGTCCCCTCCCGCACCACCCCGGCGAGGAGGACCCCTTCGGGCCACTTCTCCCCGGAGAGGAGGCGGTGGACGTACTCCCCCCCCTCCTTCACCCGGTACTCCACGAAGCGGAGCCTTCCCCCGGCCAGCACCTCGGTGTCCACCGCCCAGGGGACCAGGATGACCTCCACGATCTCCCGGGCCATGGCCCGCTGGGGCCAGAGGACCCGGTCAATGCGGGTGCCGAGGATCTCGGCGGTGCGGGGGTCGGTGAGGACCTCCACGTACCCTCCCTTGCCCACGAAGCAGAAGGCCTCCTTGGCCCCGAGGCCCTTGGCCAGGAGGCTCGCCAGGAGGTTGATCTCGTCGGAGTCGGTGCTGGCGACGAAGAGGTCCGCCCGGTCCACCCCGGCTTCCCTCAAGGTGTCGGGGTCCGTGGCCCCCCCCACCACCACCTTGACGTCCAAGGAGGCGAAGCGCTCCCGCGCCTGGGGGTTGCGGTCAATGACCACCACGTCGTGGGTCTTCTCCAGGGCGCGGGCGAGCTCCCCGCCCATCTCCCCGCCCCCAGCGATGACGATGTACATGGCCGCCCCTATCCTACGCCTGGACCCCGTGGAGGTCGTAGGTGTCCGCCCGAAGGATGCGCACGGGGATCCTCTCCCCTACCCGCACGGTGCCGTCCGTCTCCACGTAGACCACCCCGTCTATGCCGGGGGAGTCGCGGTAGGTCCGGCCCACGGCGAGGCCGGGCTCGGGCAGCTCGTCCACCAGGACCTCCAGGGTCTTGCCCACGAAACGCTGGTTCTTCCTGAGGCTCACCCGGGCCTGCAGCTCCAAAAGCCTCGCCTTGCGCTCCTCCTTCACCTCCTCGGGCACGGGGTCCGGAAGGCGGTTCGCCTCCGCCCCCTCCACCGGGGAGTAGGCGAAGACCCCCACCCGGTCCAGCTCCGCCTCCTCCAGGAAGTCCAGGAGGATCTGGAAGTCCTCCTCCGTCTCCCCGGGGAAGCCCACGATGAAGGTGGAGCGGAGGGCGAGCTCGGGCACCACCTCCCGCCAGGCCTTGAGGGCCTTGAGGTGGCTCTCGTACCCCCCGGGGCGGCGCATGAGGCGGAGGATCCGGGGGGAGGCGTGCTGGAGGGGAACGTCCAGGTAGGGCAGGACCTTCCCCTCGGCCATGAGGGGGAGGAGGTCCTTGACATGGGGGTAGGGGTAGACGTAGTGGAGGCGGATCCAGGCGCCGAGCTCGGCCATGTGGGCGAGGAGGTCCTTAAGCTCCGCCCGCACGGGCCGGTCCCCCCAGAGGCTCTCCCGGTGCCCCAGGTCCACCCCGTAGGCCGAGAGGTCCTGGGCCACGAGGAGGAGCTCCTTCGTCCCCGTGGCCACGAGCCTCGCCGCCTCGGCGAGCACGTCGGCGGCGTCCCGGGAGCGGAGCCTTCCCCGCAGCTTAGGGATGATGCAGAAGCTGCACCGGTGGTCGCACCCCTCGGAGAGCTTCACGTAGGCGTAGTGCCTCGGGGTGAGCTTGACCTGGGGAGGGATGAGGTCCAAAAAGGGGTCCCGGGGCGCGGGAAGCACCACCTGCACCGCCTCCAGAACCCTTTCCACCTCCCCCGGGCCCGTGATGGCGAGCACCTGGGGGTGGCGCTCCCGGATCTTCTCGGGGCGCGCCCCCAGGCAGCCCGTGACCACCACCTTGCCGTTTTCCTTGAGGGCCTCGCCGATGACCTCGAGGCTCTCCTCCACCGCCTCGTTGATGAAGCCGCAGGTGTTGACGATGACGAGCTCCGCCTCCTCGTAGCTGGGGCTCGTCTCGTACCCCAGGGCCTTGAGCCGGGAAAGGATCTGCTCCGAGTCCACCAGGGCTTTGGGGCAGCCCAAGCTGACAAAACCGATCTTCGCCATACGCCTCCCGGGGGCTCGGCCCCAACAAACCCCAAGTATATCAGGGGTAGCGCCGGGTGACGGGGATGCCGGGCTCGCCCATGGGCCCGAGGTCCTTCCCCCCGAGGATGACCCGCACCGCCCCCGGGTTGCCCGAGCGCACCTCCACGGGGAGGTCAAAGACGAGCTCCGACCCCACCTCCGGGATCCCCTCGTAGAGGCGCTCCCCGTCCCGGGTGACCCTGAGCCAACTCCGCCCCTCCACCTTCAGGACGAGCTTGTTCGCGGGGGCCTCCTCCGCCGCCTCCTGGGGGGGCGGCTTCTCGGGGGTGAGGGCGAGGCTTAGGCTCAGGTTCCGGTCCAGGAGGATCCTGCGCTCCAAGGGGGCGTAGCCGGGGCGTTCCAGGCGCAGGACCCGCTCCCCCCCTTCCAGGGGCGGGGTCTCCAAGGGCGTCTGTCCAAGATAGAAGCCGTCCAAGTAAACCCGGGCTCCCGGGGGGTCGCTCTGGACCCGGAGGGTGTAGCGGCTCGGGGCCTCGGGCGGGGGCGGCGGGGGAAGCTCCACCACCTTCTCCGGAGGCCGGGGCCAGAGGAGGAACCCCGCGTAGAGGAGGCCGCCGAGGAGGGCGAGGGCCAGGAGCCAGGGCCAGAGGGCCCGGCGGGGGCGGGGCGGGGCGGGGGGCGGGAGGGAGGGCGCGCTCGGGTAGAGGGCGAGGAGGGGCCCCGGGTCCAGGCCCAGAAGGAGGGCGTAGCGCCGGAGGTACCCCCGGGCCAGGGCCGGCTCGGGAAGCCGCTCAAAGCGGCACTCCTCCAGGGCCTCGAGGACCTCCGCCTTCAAGGCGAGCTGCCGCGCCGCCTCTCCCAGGGAAAGCCCCCGACGCTCCCGCGCCTCCCTCAGCTTCTCGCCGAGCTCGCACACACGCCTATTCTAGCCCCGCCAGGGCCAGGGCGACCCGGGCCGCAAGGCGGGCGTTCTCCAGGAGGAGCCTCCGGTTGACCCGGTCCGTCTCCCCCGAGGAGAGCTCCGAGAGCTTCCTCAGGAGGTAGGGGGTGAGGGCCTTCCCGAAGACCCCCTCCCGGGCCGCCATCCGGCCCGCCTCCTCCACCCAAAGGGCCACCCGCTCATAAGGGAGGCCCTGGGAAACGGGGTTCACCAGGAGCACCCCCCCGAGGCCCAAGGCCCGGGCCCGGAGGTAGACCCGGGCCGCCTCCATGGGGGTGTCCACCCGGGCGGGGACGGGGAAGGGGGAGTCCGGGGAGAAGAAGGCGGGGAGGCGGTCCGTCCGGTAGCCCACCACGCTCACCCCCAAAGTCTCCAGGCGCTCCAGGGTGGCCCTGAGGTCCAGGATGGCCTTGGGGCCAGAGGAGACCACCAGGATGGGGGTGCGGGAGAGGGCGACGAGGTCGGCGCTCTCGTCGTAGGGCTCGGGGTGGACCCCCCCGATCCCCCCGGTGGCGAAAACGGGGATGCCGTGGAGGTGGGCCAGGTGGACCGTGGCCGCCACCGTGGTCCCGGCGCTCCTTCCCTGGGCAAGGAGGGCCGCGAGGTTCCAAAGGCTCGCCTTCTCCGCCCCGCCCGCCGCCAAGGCCTCCATCTCCTCGCGGGAAAGGCCCACCCGCACCTCCCCCCGCACCAGGGCGATGGTCTTGGGGGTGGCCCCCTCCTCCCGCACCGCCTCCTCCAGGGCCAGGGCCACCTCCAGGTTCAAGGGGTAAGGGAGGCCGTGGGTCAGGACCGCGGACTCCAAAGCCACCCGGGCTTCGCGCATGGGGCCACTATACCTCGGGCCAGACCAGGACCTCCTCCCCCGCCTTCAGGCCGTGGAAGAGGAGGAGCTCCGGGGAGAGGCTGAGCACCACCCCGAGGCCCTCGGCGCCCTCCACGGGCAGGAGGACCTCCCGCTCCCCGGCCCGGACGCGGACCCGGAAGACCCGGCCGAAGTGCTCCCGCCAGGCTTTAAGGAGGAGGGCGTCCACCTGGGCCCCCTTCCCCCCTAAGGCCACCCGGAGCCTGGCGGTGCGGGGCACCCGGGGGGAGACCTCCACGAGCCGCAGGCGGGCGAGCTGCCCAAGCCCCTGGAGCACCCGGCCCAGGGGAAGCCCCGTGGCCGCCGCGAGGTCCAAGGGGCTCTTCCCCCCGGAGGCCGCCTGGAGCAGGGCGAAGGCCTCGGGCTCGAGGGTGGCCTGGGCCTCGAGGCCCGCCGCCGTGGGCCGCACCAGGTCAAAGGGCCCCACCTCCACCCCCTCCCCCAGGCGCCGGACCGCCTCCAGGAGGTAGGCCTCCAGCGGGCCCTCCAGGGTCCGCCTGGGCGCGGCCTCCCCCGGGAAGAAGCGGAAGCGCCCCTCCTTGAGGGCGAGGACGGCGAGGAGGGCCTCCGCCCCCTCCACTCCCCCATAGGCGGCGTGCACGGGGCGGCCCCGCTCCAAATAGACCTCCCCGCCCTCCACCCGGAACGCCCCCGTCTTCCCCCCTTGGGCGAGGAGCTGGAGGAGGTCTATGGGGCCTAAGAGGCGGAAATCGCCCTCCACAGCGCCCCCAAGTAGCCCTGGCCGAAGAAGTGGACGTGGGCCAGGAGGTAGTAGACCTGGTAGCGGGGAAGGGCCCTCTCCACCTCCTCGGGGACGGGGTAAAGCTCCCCGTAGACCTCCCAGAACCTCCGGGGAAACCCCCCGAAAAGGCGCATCATGGCCAGGTCCACCCCCCGCTCCCCCACGAAGAAGGAGGGGTCCAGGAGGGCCGGCCCCTCCCGGGCGAAGTAGACGTTCCCGTGCCAGAGGTCCCCGTGGAGGGGCGCGGGGCCCTCGGCGGGAAGGGGCCTTTGGTAGAGGGCCTCCACCTTGGGGCCGAGGCCCTGAAGCCGGTCCCAGGTGGCCTCGAGGAGGGGGAGGACGCACCGCTCGTAGAAGAAGGCGGTCCACTCCCCGCCCTCCCGCCCAGGAAGGGGGAAGGTGCCGAGGAAGCCGGGCTCGGCCAGGTAGCTCCCCTCCCGCCTCCGGTGGAGGGCCGCGAGCGTCCGGGCCAGGCCCTCCCAGTCCTCGGGCCCCGGCTCCAGGTAGGCCAGGACCAGGCCCTCCTCCCCCACCCAGTGGACCCGGGGCACCCGCACCCCCCGCTCGGCCAGGGCCTGAAGCCCCCGGGCCTCGGCCCGGAAGAGGCCGGGCGGGGGGTCCTGGGCCGTCTTCACCACGAACCGCCCCACCCGCCACACCCGGGAGATGTCCCCCCCGTGGAGGGGGAGGGCCGGGCCTTCCGCCTCAAGCCCGGCCTTCCGCAGCAGGGCTAGGGGATCCATGCCGGTCCAAGAAGGCCTGCAAGGCCGCCTCCAGGGTCCAGTAGACCTCCCGGAAATCCTCCAGATCCCCGTAGTAGGGGTCCTGGACCTCGCCCCCGCCGAGCTCCTCCAGCACCAGGCGCACCTTGCCCCGGGCCTCGGGGAAGCGCCTCAGGACCTCCTCCAGGTTCTCCCGGTCCATGACCAGGATGTGGTCGTAGGCCAGGACGTCCTCCCGGGTGAGCCTCCGGGCCACGTGGGGGAAGTAGGCCCCCTCCTCCTCCAACACCCGCCTCGCCCGGGGGTCCATGGGCTCGCCCACGTGCCAGGCCCCGGTGCCCGCCGAGTCCACCTCAAAGCGGTCCTCGAGGCCCCGCTCCTTCAGGAGCTTGCGGAAGATGCCCTCGGCCATGGGGCTACGGCAGATGTTTCCCAGGCAGACGAAGAGGACGCGCACGGGCCGGTCCATGCCCCCATGATACCGTTCGCGGCGGAAAGACCCTTTCCAGGCCTTCGCCGCGGTGGGAGATTCAGTAAGGCACCTCCGCCCCCACCTCCGTCCCCCGCCCCGGCGCCGAGACCACCCAGAACCTTCCGCCCCGGGCCTCCACCCTTTCGCGCATCTGGGTGAGGCCGAACCCGCCCAGGCCCTGGGCCTCGGGGACGGCGAAGCCCCGGCCGTTGTCCCGCACCACGAGCCTCGCCCCCCGCTCCCCCAAGGGCTCCAACACCACCTCCACCCGGGTGGGCCTGGCGTGCTTGGCGGCGTTGGTGAGGGCCTCCTGCAGGACGCGGAAGAGGACGAGCTCGCTCGCCTGGGAGAGGCCCACGCGCTCGGGAAGGGAAAGCTGGACCCTAAAGCCCGCCTGCTCGGCGAAGGCCTGGGCGTAACGGCGCAAGGACTCCAAAAAGCCGTAGCGCTCCAGGTCAATGGGCCGGAGGGCGAAGATGCTCCGGCGCACCTCCCGGATCTGGGCCCTAAGGGTCTCCCGCACCTCGGCGAGGGCCCCCAGGGCCGCCTCTTTGTCCTTCTCCCAAAGCCGTTCCACCAGGTCCAGCTTCAGGGCCATGAAGGCGAGGCTTTGGGCGAGGCCGTCGTGGATCTCCCGGGCGATGCGGGTGCGCTCCTCGTTGATGGCGAGCTCCTCCGCCTTCAGGTAGGCCTGGGCGTTCCGCACCGCCAGGGCCACCTGGGAGGCGAGGAAGGAGAGGAAGGGGATGCGCCGGGAGAGGTCCTCGCCCTTGAGGACGAGCACCCCCACGGGCTCCCGCGCCTTCAAGGGGAGGGCCAGGACCCCCTTTTCCACGAAGACCGGGCCCTGGAGCGCCGCCTTCCAGGCCCCCTCGGGGAGGAAGGGGTGGGAGGGAAGGGCAAGCCCCTGGACCACCCGGGCCAGGAGAAAGCCCTCCTCGTCCAAAAGGAGGACCCCACCCCCCTCGGCCCCCGCCCAGGCGCGGATCCGGTCCAAAAGCCCCTCCAGAAGCCGGTCCAGGTTGGCCTCGGCCTTCAGGGCCTGGTCCACCTCAAAGAGGGTGAGGAGGTCGCGGCTCCGGGCCACCACCGCCTGGAGCGCCCCCGCTACCTCGTGGGCCAGGACCTCCAGGAAGACCTGGTCCGTCCCGTCCCCGCAGGCCTCCAAGTGCCCCTTAAGCCCGGGCAGGGCCACCCGCCGGCCCCCGCACCCCTCCCCCGAGCGCACCCCCTCGGCCTCGAGGGCCACGGGGTAGCCCAGGGTCTCCTCCAGGCCCCGGGCGATGCGCAGCACCGCCTCCTCCAGGTTCTCGCTCGCCAGGGCCTCGCGGAAGACCCGCTCCGAGGCGAGGAGCCTCCGGTTCGCCTCCTCCAGGGCCCGCTCGGCCCGGGCCTTCTCCAGGACCTCCTGGGCGATCCACTCCAGGACCGCGTAGGTGACCAGGGGTCCCACGAGGCCGTAGAAGCCCAGACGGAGCCAGAAGAGGGCGCTGGTGTGGTCAAAGGGGGAAAGGGCGAGCTCAAAGGCCAGGACCACCAGGGCGATGGCGGGGGGCAGAAGCCTTTGGGCCAGGCGGACGAGGCGGTAGAGGCTATGCTCCGTCATCCTTTCTCCTCTGGGCGAAGCGGCTCTGGTGGAGGAGGCCCCGGAGCATCTGGACCTCCCCCAGGGTGAGGCCGGCCTTGTGGAAGATCCGCCGGAGGCGGCGCATGGCGTAGGGGAAGCGGCGCTCGTCGGTGAAGCCGATCTCCAGGATGTACCGCCCCAGGTCCTGGAAGAAGGCCTCGAGGGCCTCCACCGGGGCGGGCTCGCCCCCCTCCCTCAGGCCCACCCCCTTTCCCTGGCGCTTAAAGAGCTCGTAGGCGAAGACCACCACCGCCTGGGCCAGGTTCAAGGAGGGCTGCTCCGGGGCCGTGGGGATGTAGCCGATGAGGTGGGCGAGCTCCAGCTCCTCGTTGGTGAGGCCGAAGGTCTCCCGCCCGAAGACCAAGGCCACCTCCCCCGGGAAGGCCGCCACCCGGTCCGCCACCTCCCAGGCCGGGGCGACGGGGGCGGGGTAGACCTCCCGGGGACGGCCCGTGGTGGCCACCACGAGCTGCGCCCCCCGAAGGGCCTCCAGGAGGCTTCCCGCCACCTGGGCCTTCTCCAGCACCTCCTCGGCGTGGACGGCGAGCCAGTAGGCCTCCTTGGCCCAGGGCGGGCCCACCCGGGGCGGGGGGTTCACCACGTAGAGGCGGGAAAGCCCGAAGTTCCGCATGGCCCGGGCCACCGCCCCCAGGTTCATCGGCTCCTGGGGCTCCACCAGGACGATCCTCACCCGCTCCACGCAAGACCTCCTAAAGCCCGCCCCCCGGGGGCGTGAGGAGGGGGAGGGGAAGGGGCAAGGCGGGGCTTTCCTCCGGGGGCCTCCCCGAGGGCACCTTGCCCTCGGGCACGTAGACCACCACCCCCTTCTCGCTCGGCAGGCCGGTCTCCAGGTCCACCCGCACGGGCACAAGCCCCGAAGGGGGAGGGAAGTCGCCCCCAGGGCGCCCCTTTAGGGCCTCGGCCACGAAGTCCCGCCAGATGGGGGGGTTGACCACGGAGCTACTGGGCTCCCTCCCCCCCATCCTGAGGGGCCGGTTGTCGTCCCGCCCCACCCAGACCACGGCGGAAAGCCCCCGGGTCACCCCGGCGAACCAGAGGTCCCGGGCCTCGTTGGTGGTGCCCGTCTTCCCCCCCACCACCCGCCCCGGGATCCTGGCCCCCTTGGCGAGGCCCTTCTCCCCCAGGTCGTAGACGTACCCCTTGAGGAGGTCCCAACCCTGGTAGGCCACCTCCGGGCTGAAGAGCCGCGTCCTGTGGGGGGTGGCCTGGTACAGGACCCGGCCCTCCTGGTCCTCCACCCGCAGGACCAGGAGGGGGGCCACCCGGTAGCCGCCGTTGACGAAGGCAGCGTAGGCCGCGGCCAGGTCCACAGGGGTAATGGAGGCCCCCCCGATGGCGATGGCGGGGACGGCGTAGCGCACCGCGAACCCCGCCTGGGCGAGCTTCGCCGCCACCCGGTCCAGGCCCACCGCCTGGGCGGTGTAGACGGCGGGGAGGTTGAGGGAAAGGTCCAGGGCGTAGCGCACCGTGATCTCCCGGTTCAGGAAGGTGCCGGAGAAGTTCTTGGGCCGCCAGACGCCCCCAGGCTGGCTCGGGTCCTTGAACTCCATGGGCCGGTCGGGCACCAGGGTCACCTGGGTCCAGCCCGCCTCCAGGGCGGCGGCGTAGACGAAGGGCTTGACCGCGCTCCCCGGGTTTCTCAGGGCCCGGGTCGCCCGGTTGTACTCGTCGTTCTCCCGGCGCACCCCGCCCACCATGGCCAAGACCTCCCCCGTCTCCGGGTCCAGGCCCACGATGGCGAGGTCCGCCCCCTCGGGAAGCCGGGCCGCCCGGGCCGCCTTCTCCGCGGCCTCCTGCATCCTCGGGTCCAGGGTGGTGTAGACCTTAAGCCCCCCCTCCCCGTAGACCTTCTCCTTGCCGAAGCGCTCCTCCAGGAAGCGCCGCACCTCGAGGACGAAGTGGGGGGCGAGGCGGTAGTCCACGGAGCGGAGGATGCGGGCCTCCGGGTCCACCAGGCGGGCCTCCAGAAGGTTGCCCTCCTCGTCGTAGCGCACCTCCCAGCCCCTGGGCTTAAGCGGCTCCTTCCAGGCCCGCTCCGCCAGGGCCTCCGTAATCCAGCCCTCCCGGACCATCTCGTCCAGGACCCGGCGCATGCGGCGGCGCACCCCCTCGAGGTCCTGGTAGCGGGCGTTGGGCGCGGGGATGAGGCTCGCCAAATAGAGCCCCTCGGCGAGGGTCAAGGCCGCGGGGTCCTTGCCGAAGTAGGCCTCGGCGGCGGCCCGGATGCCCACGGCGTTCCCCCCCCAGGGGACCACGTTGAGGTACATCTCCAGGATCTCCGCCTTGGTGTAGCGCCTCTCCAGCTCCAGGGCCAGGACCCACTCCTTCACCTTGCGCTCCAGGGTGCGGGCCTGGGCGAGCTCCTTGAGGAGGGTGTTCTTGATGACCTGGGTGGTGACGGTGCTCCCCCCCTGGAGGTCCCCGGTGAGCACCGCGTACAGGGCCCCGAGAAGGCGCACGGGATCCACGCCGTAGTGGCTGTAGAAGCGCCGGTCCTCGGAGAAGACGATGGCGGCGAGGGCCGCGGGCGAGACCTCAGAGAGGCGGACCAGGCTCCGGTTGATGGCCCGCCCGTCCTCCACGCTGGCGAGGAGGGCGAGGGTGGAGCCGTCCCGGGCGTAGAGGGTGGTGGTGGCGGTGAGCCGGAGCCTCTCAAAGGCGGAGAGGTCGGGCAGGTCCCGGGTGTAGGCGTAGACCAAATACCCCAACGCCCCCGCCCCGCCCAAAACCGCCCCCCAAAGGCCCCAGAGGAGTAACCGCGCAAGCCGCACGGCCACCAGTTTACCCAAACCCCTACGCCAGGCCCAAAAAGCGGTAGAGCTTCTCGCGGGTCAGGGGCTTCTCCATGGCCTGGACCCGGACGACCTCCGCCGTGGTGCGGAGCTTTTCCGAAGGGGGGATGAGGACGGCGACGGGCACCTCCTTGAGCCTGCGCACGTGGCGGATGCGGCTTGCGACGGCGAAGGGGTCCACGTCCAAATCGGTGTCCAGGAGGATGGCCTTCGGGGTGTGGTCGCGCAACCAGAAGAGGGCCTCCTTGGCCGAGGCGAAGTAGCGGACGGGAAGCCCCTTGGGCTCCAGGGCAAGCTCCGCGTAGACCCAAAGGGGCTCGTGGGGGCTCACCAGGAGGAGGCCGTCAAAGGAGGCCGCCACGGGCGCATTTTATTGGGGAACCTGCGAAAACCTTGTGAAAAAAAACTTGGCTGGGGCGGGTGGACTCGAACCACCACCGGCGGATCCAAAGTCCGCTGTCCTGCCGTTAGACGACGCCCCAGCGCAGGGCCAAAGGCCCAGAGGGGATTTTAGCCCATGGGTGGGCCCGGGTCAAACCACCCGGACCTGAGGTCCACACCCCCCCGCAGGGTGTTGGCCACGATGCAGGCCCGCTCCGCCACGGTCACGAGCTTCTCCAGAAGGACCCTGTCCTCGGTCCTGGCCTGGACCTCCAGGCGGACCTGGCGGTAGCGGGGCCTCGGCCAAGGTGCCCTCCACCACCACCCGCACCTCCTGGATGGGGGCCTCCCGGGCCCGGATGGCGGCGAGGAGGTTGCTCAAGAAGCAGCCCCCCAAGGCCACGAGGAGGAGCTCGCCCCCCATGGCCCCCGGTCCTCCCCGCCCTTCTCCACGGGACGGTCCACCAGGACGCGGTGCTTCCCCCGCACCACCCCCTCCGAGGTGGAGGGACCCACCTGGGAAAGTTCCACCCGCACGGTCGCGGCCATAAGGCCAGTCTGGGAAAAGGCTAGGCGTTGAACAGGACGTAGATCACATCCCCGTCCTGGACCTCGTAGTCCTTGCCCTCGAGGCGCACCCAGCCCCGCTCCTTGGCCCTCGCCCACCCCCCGGCCTCCACCAGCTTGTCCCAGGGGATGACTTCGGCCCGGATGAAGCCCCGCTCCATGTCGGAGTGGATCTCCCCGGCGGCCCTTGGCGCCTTGGTCCCCCGGCGCACGGTCCAGGCCCGCACCTCCTTCTCCCCGGCGGTGAAGAAGGTGAGGAGGTCTAGGGCGCGGTAGCCCGCCCGGGCGAGGCGCTGGAGGCCGCTTTCCTGGAGGCCGTAGGCGGCGAGAAGCTCCCTCGCCTCCTCCCCGGAGAGCTCGGCGAGCTCGGCCTCGAGCCTCGCCGAGACCACCACCACCTCGGCCCCCTCCTCCAGGGCTTTCCGCCGCACCGCCTCCACCTGGGGGTTTCCCCGGCCGTCGGGCAGGTCCTCCTCGGCCACGTTGGCCACGTAGATCACGGGCTTGGCGGTGAGGAGGGGGGTTTCCTTCAGAAAGCGGGCCACCGCCTCGGAAGGGGGGAAGGTGCGGGCGGGCTTGCCTTCCTGGAGGTGAACGTAAAGGCCTTCCGCCGCCTCCAAGAGGGGAAGCCTCTCCCGGTCGGCCCTCGCCTCCTTCCTTAGGCGCTCAAGCCGCCTCTCCAGGGTGGCGAGGTCGGCGAGGAGGAGCTCCGTCTCCACCACCTCGGCGTCCTCCAAGGGGTCCACCCGGCCCATGACGTGGACCACGTCGGGGTCGGGGAAGCAACGGAGGACGTGGGCGATGGCCGCCACCTCGCGGATGTGGGCCAGGAACTGGTTGCCCAAGCCCTCCCCTTTGTGGGCCCCCTTGACGAGCCCGGCGATGTCCACGAACTCCACGTGGGTGGGCACCACGGGCGGAACCCGCTCCCCCTTGGCGAAGGTCCGCTGCAGGGCGTAAAGCCGCTCGTCCTCCAGGGGCACCACCCCCACGTTCTTGTCTATGGTGGCGAAGGGGTAGTTGGCGGCGAGGGCGTTCGCCCGGGTGAGGGCGTTGAAGAGGGTGGACTTGCCCACGTTGGGTAGACCTACGATTCCTACGGCAAGCATCTTAGGACCTCAAAAAAAGCCCCAAGCGGGGCCTCTTTCCATCCTATCACGTGGGTCTCGTATGATGGCGGGGTATGGACCTGGCCGCCCACATTGACCACACCCTCCTCAAGCCCACCGCCACCCTCGAGGAGGTGGCGAAGGCAGCGGAGGAGGCGCTGGAGTACGGCTTCTATGGCCTCTGCATCCCCCCTTCCTACGTGGCCTGGGTCAGGGCCCGCTACCCCCACGCGCCCTTCCGTCTGGTCACGGTGGTGGGCTTTCCCCTGGGCTACCAGGAGAAGGAGGTGAAGGCCCTGGAGGCGGCCCTCGCCTGCGCCCGGGGGGCGGACGAGGTGGACATGGTCCTCCACCTGGGCCGGGCCAAGGCGGGGGACCTGGACTACCTGGAGGCCGAGGTGCGGGCCGTGCGGGAGGCCGTTCCCCAAGCGGTGCTCAAGGTGATCCTGGAAACGGGGTACTTCTCCCCGGAGGAGATCGCCCGCCTGGCCGAGGCGGCCATCCGGGGCGGGGCGGACTTCCTCAAGACCTCCACGGGCTTCGGCCCCCGGGGGGCGAGCCTCGAGGACGTGGCGCTTTTGGTCCGGGTGGCCCAGGGGCGGGCCCAGGTGAAGGCCGCAGGGGGCATCCGGGACCGGGAGACCGCCCTGAGGATGCTGAAGGCCGGGGCGAGCCGCCTCGGGACCTCCAGCGGCGTGGCCCTGGTGGCGGGGGAAGGGGGGACCCTTGGCTACTAGGAGGCGCCGGGGCAGGAAGGCGATCGCCGGGCTTCCCGGCTACCTCCTCCTCCTGGTCCTCGTCCTGGTCTGGCTCTTCCAAGAGCTCCGGCCGGGCCCCGCCCCGCCCGCCGAGACGGGAGAGGCCGAGGTCTACTTCATGCCGGAGGAAGGGCCGAGGGCCAAGGCTCGCCTCCTCGCCCTCATGGACGGGGCCCGGGAAAGCCTGGAAGGAGCCTTCTACGAGTTCCGCGACCTGGAGGTCGCCCAGGGCCTCCTCCGGGCCAAGGCGCGGGGGGTGAGGGTGCGGCTTTACGGGGAAAGCGACTACCGGGAGGACTTCCGCCGCTATTTGGTGGCGGCGAGCCTGGGCCAGAGGGAGGAGCCCCCGAGGGTCCGCTTCGCCGAGCTCAAGGAGCGGGTCAGGCCCCTCTCCCTGGACTGCGAGGAGGTCGCGGGGATCCCCATCTGCTACGACGAGCGGGAAGGCTTCATGCACCACAAGTTCCTGGTGGTGGACGGGAGGGCCGTCTGGACGGGGAGCACCAACATGACCTGGAACGCCTTCGCCCGGAACAACGAGAACAGCCTCCTCCTCCCCTCCCCCACCCTGGCCCAGGGGTACGCGCGGGAGTTTGAGGCCCTCTTCGGCGGACAGAAGGAAGGCCTCGGCCAGCCCGTGGCCTTCGCCCTGGAGGCGGTGGAGGGCGTGGCCTACTTCAGCCCAAGGGGAGGGAGGCTCGCCCGGGAAGCCCTCCTGAAGCGGCTTTCCGAGGCCCAAAGGGAGGTCTTGGTGGCGGCCTTCGTCCTCACGGACCGGGAACTGGTGGAAGCCCTTAAGGAAGCCCACGGCCGGGGTCTTTCCGTCCGGATCCTTTTGGAAAGGCGCAACCTGGGGGACAGCCGGGAGGAGGACCTCCTTAGGGCGGGCGTCCCCGTGCGCCAGGACGCCAACCCCTACACCATGCACCACAAGGTCATGGTCCTGGACGGCACCTACGTGGTCACCGGGAGCTACAACTTCTCCGTCCGGGCCCACGAGGTGAACAACGAGAACCTCCTCGTGCTCAAAAGCCCGAGCCTGGCGGAGCGCTACCGGAAGGAGGTGTTGCGGCTTTGGGAAGCGGGAAGCCCCCTCTGATCCTGGCCTCGGGAAGCCCCAGGCGGAAAGCCCTCCTCGAGGCCCTGGGCTACCCCATCCGGGTTGCGGTCCCCGGGGTGGAGGAAGAGGGCCTCCCCCTCCCCCCCAAGGCCCTGGCCCAGGCCCTGGCCCGGCGCAAGGGGGAGGCCGTGCAGGGGGAGTGGGTCCTGGCCGCGGACACGGTGGTGGACCTGGACGGGGAGGTCCTGGGCAAGCCCAAGGACCCGGAGGAAAACCGCCTCTTCCTAAGGCGCCTCTCGGGCAGGCTCCACCTGGTGCACACCGCCTTTTACCTCCGCACCCCAAAGGAGGTGGTGGAGGAGGTGCACACGGCCAGGGTCTTCTTCCGGCCGCTTTCCGAGGAGGAGATCGCCTGGTACGTGGGAAGCGGCGAGGGCCTGGACAAGGCGGGGGGCTACGGGGCCCAGGGGCTCGGCATGGCCCTCCTGGAGCGGGTGGAGGGGGACTTCTACACCGTGGTGGGCCTCCCCGTCTCCCGGGTCTTCGCCCTCCTCTGGGCGCGGGGGTTCAGGCCGTGAGGGAGCACCTCCTCCCCCGCTTCCTCCTCGCCCTCCTCCTCGCCCTGGGCCTCGCCCTCGCCGCCCTCACCCGCCCCCTGGCCCCGGGCTTCGCCCTCTCCTTCTCCCCCCTCACCGCGTTTCCCCTCCACCTCGGCCACCGCCTGGGCCAGAACCTCCGGGCCGCCTGGAGCGCCCTCTCCGCGCGGCAGGACCTCCTGGCGGAGAACCAAAGGCTCAAGGAGGAGGTGGCCCGCCTTACCACGGAAAACGCCCGGCTCCGGCTAGAGGTGGCCCGGCTCGCCCGGGCCCTGGAGGTGAAGGCGGGCCAGGCCCCAGGGGTGGTGGCCGTGGCCCCCGTGGTGGCCGAGGACGCCTCCGGCCTCTACCGCAGGCTGGTCCTCGGCCTGGGGAGCCAAGACGGCCTCCGCCCCGGGATGCCCGTGACCGCCCCCCAGGGCCTCGTGGGCCTGGTGGTGGAGGTGGAGGCGCACCGCGCCCTGGTGCGCACCCTCCTGGATCCGGAAAGCCGGGTGGGGGTCCGGGTGGGGGAGAAGCCGGGCCGGGGCGTGGCCCGGGGCGCCCCCCCGGGGCTTCTCGTGGCCGAGTTTCCCCCCACGGTGGCGGTGGCGCCGGGGGACCTCCTCCTCACCGGGGCCACCCTGGGCCTCTTCCCGGACGGGATCCCCGTGGGCCGGGTGGAACGGGTGGAACGGGCCCAAGGCGGCCTCAAGGTGCGGGCCTGGGCCAGGCCCCTGGTGGACCTCTCCCTCCTGGAGGAGGTGGTGGTCCTGAGGCCCCTCTAGAGGTGGCGCCGTGGCCTTGGTCTACCTGGTCCTCCTCCTCTTCCTTTCGGGCCTCCTCCAGGCCCTCCTCCCCGAGGGCTGGCCCGCCCCGGACCTCTTCCTGGTCTACGCCCTTTGGCTTGCCGCCTCGAGGCCTCCCCTCCTCGGCCTCGCCCTGGCCTTTCTCGTGGGGCTTCTCCAAGACCTTCTGGGCTTCGGCCTTCTCGGCCTGCACGCCGTGGGCCTCCTCCTCGCCGCCTACGCCTACTACGGGGCGGCCCGCTACCTGGACCTGAGAAGCCCCGCCGGAGCCCTCGCCGCCTTCGCCCTGGCCTTCCTCGGGAAGTGGTTCGGCTACTTCCTCGTGGCCTACTGGCTCCGCCTGGACCTGCCCGCCCTCTTCCCCTGGCTTCCCCTCGGGGAGGGCCTCCTCTCCCTGGCCTTCTTCTGGCCCCTTAGGCCCAAGGCGCGGGAGGAACCGAAGGCATGACCGGGAGGATCCACGCCCTGGCCCTGTTCTTCGCCCTGGCCCTCTTCCTCCTCGGGCTTCGGGCGTGGCAGCTCCAGGTCCTGGAGTACGAGCGCTACGCCCTGCGAAGCCAGGGAAACTACCTGAAGACCGAGGACATCCCCGCCCCCCGGGGCAAGATCCTGGACCGGAAGGGGCGGGTCCTGGCCCAGGACCGGCTGGTGGTGGACCTCGTCTACACCGGGGGGGAGGTGGCCTTCAAGGAGAGGCTCCTCCCCCTCCTGGGCCTGGAAGACCTTCCCCAGGTCACGGAGCCCACGGTCCTGAAAGCCGGCGTCCCCGAGGCCCTAAGGCCCACCCTGGAGGAGCTCACCGCCGGGCAGAAGAACCTCTACCTCCGGGAAAGGATTGAGCGGTACTACCCGAACCCCATCTCCGGCCCCGTCATGGGGTACGTCCTCCGGGCGAACGCCGCCCAGGTAAAGCAGGGGTACAGCCCCGAGGAGGAGGTGGGGCAGGCGGGCCTCGAGGCCGCTTTGGAGCCCTACCTCCGGGGCAAGCGGGGGGTGCGGGCGGTGGAGGTGAACGTCCGGGGGGAGAGGCTTCGGGAGACCGTCCTGGAGGAGCCCACCCCGGGGCAGGACGTGGTCCTCACCCTGGACCTCGCCCTCCAGCGGGCCGCAGAAAAGGCCCTGGAGGAGGCCCTCGCCGACATCAACGCCGGGAGAAGGCTGAACGGCCTGCCCGAGGAAAAGCAGGTGAAGGGGGCCATCGTGGCCTTGGACCCCACCACGGGGGAGGTCTTGGCCATGGCCAGCGCCCCTTCCTTTGACCCCAACCTCTTCGCCAAGCGCCCCGTCCCGGAGGAGGCGAAGGCGCTCCTTGAGGACAAGAACCTCCCCCTCCTCAACCGGGCGGTCCAGCCCTACACCCCGGGGTCCACCTTCAAGCTGGCCACGAGCTACGCCCTCCTGGAGGAGGGGTACGTGACCCCGGCGACCACCTACCGCTGCAGCCCCTACATCGTCTTCGGCGGCCAGGTGCGGCGCAACTGGGCGAGCCGGGACATGGGCCCCATGACGGTCCGGGAGGCCATCGCCTGGAGCTGCAACACCTGGTACTACCAGGCGGTGGCCCAGGACCCCCTGGGCTTCGTGGACCGCCTGGCGAGGCGGGCCCGGCTTTTGGGCCTGGGGGAGGCCACGGGGCTCGAGGTGGCGGAGAAGACGGGCCTCCTCCCCACCCGGGCCTGGAAGCGGGAGGCCCTGGGCGAGCCCTGGTACCCCGGGGAGACCCTCTCCGTGGCCATCGGCCAGGGGGCCGTCCTCGCCACCCCCGCCCAGATCGCCCGCATGCTCGCCACCATCGCCACCGGGGGAAACAAGCCCGCCCTCCACCTGGTGAAGGCCATCGGGGGCGTTCCCGTCCAGCCCCGGTGGGAAAAGGTCCCCGGACGGTACTGGAAGGTCCTCCAGGAGGGCCTGCGCAAGACGGTGAGCGAGGGGACCGCCCGCTTCGTCCTAGGGGAGTTCCCCGTGCCCACGGGGGGCAAGACGGGCACCGCCGAAACCCCGGGGAAGCGCCGCGGCCTGGAGCACGCCTGGTACATGGGCTACGGCCCCACCGACGGGAGCCCCTACCCGCCCCTCGTCGTGGTGGCCTTCTTTGAGAACGGCGGGGAGGGCAGCCGGGTGGCCTTGCCCGCGGTCCGCAAGGTGATGGCCGCCTACTGGGGGATAAAATAGCGCCATGCGCCTCCGCGCCACGCCCAAGGCCCTGGCCCTCCGCCTAGACGGCGGCGAGACGCCCGAGGACGTGCGCCGCTTAAGCCTCCCCGAGGGGCTTCCCCTGGAGGTGGAGGTGGCGGGGCCCGTCGCCCAGGAGACCCTGGAGGCCCTCCTCGCCCTGGGAAGGCCCCTCACCCTCGTCCCCCCGCGGGGACGGGTGGTGGAGGGCACCCTGGTGGTGCCCCGGGGCCTCCGGGCCGGGCAACGGGTGGAGTACCCCGGCACCGTGGTCGTCCTCGGGGACGTGAACCCCGGGGCCGAGGTGGTGGCGGGCGGGGACGTGATCGTGGTGGGCCGCCTCATGGGGCTGGCCCACGCCGGGGCCTCGGGGGACGAGGAGCGCTTCATCTTCGCCCTGGAGCTTCGGGCCAAGCAGGTGCGCATCGGCCCCCACCTGGCCCAGGCCCCGGAGGAGGCCGAGGAAGGCCTGGGGCCCGAGGTGGTGCGGGCCCTCGAGGGCCGGATCGTGGTGGAGCCCTGGGGGAGGAAGCCCCTTCCCTAGCCCTGGCCGGGACGCTCCAAGAAGCCCCAGGGGCAGGCGCTCAAGCCTCCGCGCCTCGGCCTCAGGGAGGGTGCGGGAGGGCCCCTCCCCCGCGCTGGCCCAAGCCGGCACGGGGTGGGTTAGAAGGCGATCCCTCCCCGCTCCACGCCGTAGCGCTTGAGCACCAGGTAGATGACCCAGCCCGAGAGGGCGACGTAGAGCCAGACGGGAACGAGGATCCGGGCCCAACGCCTGTGGAGGGCGAACTCCCCCCGAAGGGCGCGCCAGATGACGTAGAGGGCCAGGGGACCGTTCAGGGCGGCGAGGAGGGTGTGGGTAAAGAGGAGGAGGTAGTAGGCCCCCCGCCAGGCCTCCGGCCCCCCGTAGGCCGTGGTCCCGTAAAGCCCCCACTTGGCCAGGTAGAAGACGAGGAAGAGGGCGGCCAAGGCGGTGGCCAAAAGCATCACCCGGTGGTGCCAGACCCGCTCTCCCCGCCGGATGAGGGCCACGCCCACCACCACCCCCGCCCCCGAAAGGGCGATGCTCCACACCGCCAAGAGTCCAAGCAGCTCCTTCATCTTTCCTCCCAAAGCCGCTCCGCCAGGGCCCGGACCTCCTCCACCCGGGCCGTGCGGGCGTAGCTGTACCCGCGGAAAAGGTACTCCGGCCTTTTCACCACCTGGTAGAGCCGAAGGTAGGCCACGGCCAGAAGGCCGTCCCGCTCCCGCCCCGGGGGGAACCGCTCCAAAAGCTTCGCGATCTCCTGTAGCCGGGAGAGGTTCCGGGCCTCGGGGGGCGTGCCGCGGAGGGCCCGGGCCAGGTCCTCGAGGGAACCCGCGATCCCCATCGCCGGGGCAGTTTACCACCTAGGGCAGCCTCCGGCTAGCGCGGTTTTCCGCGGCGTCCACGGCGATGAGGACGCTCCCCGGCGAGGCCACCACGGCGAAGGGGACCGAGGTGCCCTTGGGCAAGGAAAGGGGCAGGTAGCGCCCCTTCTCCAAAAGCACCACCCGCTCCACCCCCACGTTGTCCTCCACCCGCCCGTAGACCCGGACGAGCCCCCCTTCCAGGCGCTCGGTGCGCTCCAGTTGGATCCTCGGGGGATCGTTGTCCAGGGTGAAGGCGACCCGCCGCGTCGCCCGGTTGCCCACCCCGTCCTCGGCCTCGAGGACGATCTCCGCCGTGCCCGAGGAGGGGGCCTCCAGGCGGAAGCGGAAGGCCACCAGGGGCTTGCCCCGGGAGGGGGCCTCGAGGACCTCCCGCCCGTTGACCCGGACGGAGACCACCCCGGAGGGGTCAAAAGCGTACCCCTCCGCGAGCAGGCTCCGGCCAGGGGCCACGCCGCCCCCTTGGGGATAAACGAGGCCCACCTCGGGCGGCAGGGTGTCGGGCCGGGCGCAGGCGGAGAGGAGGAAAAGCAAAAGGAGGGGACGCCAGCGCATCCCCCCCATCATAGCCTCCCCTTACCTGAGGATCACCACGAATAGACCCAAAAACCGCTTCATCGCTTCACCTCCAAAGTTCATCCTAGATGAGGCTCAGGTGGTGTAAAGGGCGTTGATGCGCACGTAGTCCTCGGTGAGGTCGCAGCCGTAGGCCTCCCCTGCCCCTTGCCCCTCCCGGAGGTCCACCAGGACCTCCACCTCCTCGGCCCGCATGGCCCGGCCCGCCTCCTCCCGGTCAAAGGGAAGAACCCCGCCCTCGTAGAGGGGAATCCCCTGGAGAACGATGCGCACCCGCAAGGGGTCAAACCGGGCCCCCGAGTTGCCGAGGGCGGCCAGGATCCTCCCCCAGTTGGGGTCGTTGCCGTAGAGGGCGCTCTTCCAGAGGGCGCTTCCCGCAATGGCCCTCGCCGCCCGCCGCGCCTCCTCCTCCGTGGCCGCCCCCACCACCCGCACCACCATGAGCTTGGTGGCCCCCTCCCCGTCCCGGGCGATCATGCGGGCAAGCTCTTGGGCCACGGCCTCCACCCCCTCAAAGAAGGCCTTCAGGGGCACCTCCCCGTAGGCCCCGTTGGCCATGAGGAGGGCGAGGTCGTTGGTGGAGGTGTCCCCGTCCACGGTGACTTGGTTGAAGGTGCGCTCCACTACCCGCCGCCACCCGGCCCTCAAGGCCTCCTGGGGGACCAGGGCGTCCGTGACCAGGAAGGCGAGCATGGTGGCCATGTTGGGGTGGATCATGCCGCTTCCCTTGGCGAGGCCCACGATCCTGGCCCCCGCCACCTCGGCCTCGGCCACCTTGGGGCGGGTGTCCGTGGTGAGGATGGCCTCGGCGAAGGCCTCGGCGAAGGGGGTGAGGCCGATCTCGGGCAAGCCCCTCGCGATCTTTTCCACGGGCAAGGGCACCCCGATCACCCCGGTGGAGGCGGTGAGGACCTCCTCCGGGGAAAGCCCGAGGCGCAAGGCGGCGAGCTCGGCCATGCGCCGGTCGTCCTCGTAGCCTCTTTCCCCGGTGGCGCAGTTGGCGTTGCCGGCGTTCACCACCACGGCCCTCAAGGGCTTCCCCGAGGCGTAAAGCGCCCTTCCCCGGTGGATGGAGGGCGCGGCCGCCCGGTTCTGCGTGGCGGCGTAGGCCCAGGCCGCGGGCAAGCCGGAGACCAAAAGGGCGAGGTCGGGCCTTCCCGAGGGCTTGATCCCCGCCCGGGTGGCCCCCGCCCTAAAGCCCCTGGGAAGCCTCACGGCCATAACCCCTCCTTGGGAAGCGCCGTCTCCTCGGGAAGGCCCAGCATCAGGTTGAGGTTCTGCACCGCCTGCCCCGCCATGCCCTTCACCAGGTTGTCCAGGGCGGCGAAGACCAAAACCCGCCCCGTCCTCTCCTCGTAGAGGGGCCTCACGTCCACCCGGTTGCTCCCCAGGGTGGCCTTGGTCTCGGGAAGCCCCTTAAGGACCCGCACGAAAGGCTCCCCGGCGTAGAAGTCCCGGTAAAGCGCCTCTAGGCTCTCCTGGCTCCAAGCGCCCTCCACCTCCGCCTCGGCGGTGACCAGGATCCCCCGGGTCATGGGCACCAGGTGGGGGGTGAAGGAAAGCCGCACCGCCCTCGCCTCCCCGTGGGTGCGGACGCGCCTCCCCTGGGCCAAAATCCTCCCCAGGTTCCGCTCCATCTCGGGGATGTGCCGGTGGGTGCCCCCCGCCTTGTAGGGCTTGAGGTTCTCGTTGACCTCGGCGAAGGCGGTGCCCTCGGCCTCCCGCCCCGCCCCCGAGACCCCGCTCAGGCCCACCACGAAGGCCCCCTTCAGGACCCCTTCCGCCGCCAAGGGCGCGAGGGCCAAGGTGGCGGCGGTCACGTAGCAACCCGGGTTGGCCACGAGCCTCGCCCCCTTAAGCTCCTCCCGGTGGAGCTCGGGAAGGCCGTAGACCGCTTCCCGGTAGAGGTCAGGGCTCTTATGGGGGATGCGGTACCAAGCCTCGTAGACCTCGGGGGGCAGGCGGAAGTCCCCGGAGAGGTCCACCACCCGCTTCCCCGCCTTAAGGGCCTCGGGGGCGATCTCCATGGAAAGCCCGTTGGGAAGGGCGAGGAAGACCACCTCCGCCCGCTCTAGGACCTCCTCTTGGGCGGCGAAGAGCCTTCCGTCCCAAAGCTGGGGCCAGGCGGCCTCCAGGGGCCTTCCCTCGTACTTGCGGCTGGAAAACCCCACGAGCTCCACCTCGGGGTGGGCCTTGAGGAGCCGCAAAAGCTCCGCCCCCCCGTACCCCGAGGCCCCCAGGATCCCCACCCTTACCACGGCACCTCCAAGAAGGCCTCGGGAAAGGCGAGGGGGGAGACCCTCTCCCCAGGCCTCACCCAGATCTGCTCCCGGTAGTGGTCTTCCTCCGGGGTGCGGAAGAGGAGGAGCTTTCCCCCCAGGAGGTCCTGGACCCAGACCTCCGGCACCCCGGCCTTGGCGTAGAGGGGGACCTTCTTGGTGAGGTCGTAGTCCAAGGACGCGTCCGCCACCTCCACCACAAGGAGAACATCCTCCGGGCGGGGCAGGCGCTCGCGGTAGTCCCCCGGCCGAAGCAGGGCAAGATCCGGTTCCAGGTAGGTGTCCGGGGGCAGGGCCAAGGGCCCCTGCACCTGGACAAAGACTTCGGGAAGACTGGAAAAAACCCGGTTCCAGCGGTTTACGGCGTAGGCGTGCCGAGGACCTATGGGCGCCATCTGGTAGATCTCTCCCTCTAGAAGCTCCACCCCCCGCTCGGGAAGGGGAAGCTTCAGGAACTCCTCCAGGCTAAAGCGGTAGGGCCGGACCATACCCCTACTTTAGCAAGGTAAGAAGCACGGCCTTGGCGGTGTGGAGGCGGTTTTCCGCCTGGTCAAAGACCCGGCTCCGCGGCCCGTGGACCGCCTCCTCCGTGGTCTCCTCCCCGTAGTGGGCGGGGAGGCAGTGGAGGAAGACACCCTCCGGGCGGAGGAGCTTGAGCAACTCCCCGTTCACCTGGAAGCCCTGGAAGTCCCGGAGGCGCTTCTCCCTTTCCGCCTCCTGCCCCATGCTGGTCCAGACGTCGGTGTAGAGGGCGTGGGCGCCCAAGGCGGCCTCCTTGGGGTCGTGGGTGAAGAAGGCGTTCGCCCGCTTGAGAAGGCCAGGGTCGGGCTCGTAGCCCTTGGGGGTCGCGACCCGCACCTTAAGGCCCGCCAGGGGAGCCACCTCAAGAAGGGAGTTCAGGACGTTGTTTCCGTCCCCCACCCAGGCCACCTCGAGGCCCGCAAGCCCCCCAAAAACCTCCTTCAGGGTGAGGAGGTCCGCCAGGGCCTGGAGGGGGTGGGCGCGGTCGGAGAGGGCGTTCACCACGGGGACCTTGGCGTGGCGGGCCAGGGCCTCCACCGTCTCGTGGCGAAAGACCCGGGCGGCGATCCCCTCCACGAAGCGCTCCAGGTTCTTGGCCACGTCCCTCACGGGCTCCCTCTCCCCGATGCCCACCTGCTTCTGGTCCAGGTAAACGGCGTGCCCCCCCAGGTGGACCATGGCCACCTCGAGGGTCGTCCGGGTGCGCAAGGAGGGCTTCTCAAAGAGGAGGGCGAGGACCTTCCCTTTGAGGTCCTCCCCCCGGTAGCGCTCCCGCTTTAGCTGCTCCGCCAGGTCCAGAAGGGCCTGAAGCTCCTTGGGGCCGTAGCCGGAAAAGTCCAGAAGGTCCTTGGGCAGGGTCAGGGCCTCTCCCCCCATGAGGCCTTAAGCATACCCTGTGCCCGCAAACTTATGCAAGGGCCTAGGCCCGGGACCAGGGCACGTAAAGCACGGGAAGAGGGCTTACGAAAGGCTCGGCGTAGTCCACCCCCAAATAGTTCCCCCAGTAGCGGCGCATGGCCTTGCGGGCCTCCACCCCCTTGGGCCCCACGGTCTCGCTCGCCGCCTCCCCCGTAAACTGGCTCCTATAGGCCAAAACCGCGGCCTCCCACTGGTCTATGAAGGCGGAGATCTTGACCAGAAAGCTCGGGGCGAAGGGATGGTTCCCCGGGTAGAAGAAAAGCCTCTCCACCCGGAAAGGCTCCCCCTCCAAGGGGGCCTTCCTCAGGCCCGCCAGGTGGACCGCGGCCACGGCGAGGCGGCTTGCGGCGGTGTGGTCGGGGTGGCGGTCGGCCTCGAGGGGGGCGAAGACCACCCGGGGCCGAAGCCGCCTCAGGGCCTGGGCGAGCTTTAGCCGCTGCTCCGGGACGTCGGCGAGCCCCCCGTCGGGAAACCCAAGGTTTCCCCTAAAGTCCAGCCCCAGGATCCGGCTCGCCTCGGCCACCTCCTTCTCCCGCTCCTCCGGGGTGCCCTTGGAGCCCATCTCCCCCCGGGTGAGGTCCAAAATCCCCGTGGAAAGCCCCTCGGCCTTGGCCCGGGCCAGGGTCCCGCCACAGCCCAGCTCCCCGTCGTCGGGGTGGGGGGCGACGACCAAGAGGTCAAGCATCCCCTTCCTCCAGAATCCGCCGAAGCGCCTCCGCGAGCGCGGGCACCTTGTGGGCCACAATATCCCAAAGGGTAGCGTCGTCCAAGGCGAAGTAGGCGTGGGCTAAAACGTCCCCCAAACCGGCGATCGCCCGCCACTCCACCGAGGGGTAGCGGGCCCGCACGGAGTCGGGCACCTTCTTCGCCGCCTCACCGAGGACCCCCGGGTTGCGAAGCACGGCATCGTAAACCAGCTCGTTTCGGACGAAGGCGTGAAAATCAAGGCCCTCGGAGCGCATGACCTTTTCACAGGCCTCCAGCATGTCCCGAAGGAAAAGCCGATGGCTACGCGACACGGACGGCCTCGCCCAACACCTCGGACACCGCCCAGGGCTTCAAGGCCCCCTTCATCACCAAGTCCACGGGCCGCCCCAGGAGGCTTTCCAAAAACTCTTTCACCCGCCAGTAGCCCTCAAAGCCCGGCGGAGTGGCAAAAGCCACCAGCAGGTCCACGTCGCTCCTGGGCCGGGCCTCACCCCGGGCCAAGGAGCCGAAGAGGTAGAGCTCCGCTACCCCCAGGGCGCATAGCTCAGGCCAACGGGACCGGAGCAGGGCCAGGACCTCCTCCTTCCGCACACCTCCAGTCTAGCGTGCCTCCACCCGCTCTCCAAGCCGCCTCTCCGTCCCCTCCCGGAGGCGCTTGAGGTTTTCCCGGTGGGTCCAGAAGATGAGGAGGGCCATGAGGAAGACCGTGGCCACCTCCCAAAGGGGCCTGCCCAAGGCCAGGGAGAGGACGAAGGCCGCCACCCCCCCGGTCATGCTCCCCGCGGAGACGTAGCGGGTGAGGAGGATGACGCTTAGCCCTATGGGAAAGGTCCAGAGGGCCAAGACGGGGTCCAGGAAGAGGAGGGTGCCGAAGCTCGTGGCCACCCCCTTCCCCCCGCGGAAGCGGAGGAAGACCGAGTAGTTGTGGCCCAAAACCGCCATCAAGGCCACCCCGCCCAGCATCCAGTCGGAAAGGCCAAAGGCCCGGGCCACGAGGACGGCGATCCCGCCCTTGAAGACGTCAAAGAAGGCCACCACCAAAGCCGGGCCCCAGCCCAAAGCGCGGAGGACGTTGGTGGCCCCGATATTCCCCGAGCCCACCTTGCGGAGGTCCACCCCGTAGGTGCGGGCCACCAGCACCCCGGCGGGCACGGAGCCGAAGAGGTAGGCGAGAAGGAGCGTCCAAACCGCTGCCGTCATGCCCCCGCATTCTACCCTCGGCGCGGGCACCTATGTCCGAACCAAGGCTGTGGCGAGGCCCTATTGGAGGGCCTAGCTGCTCGCCGAGGTGTAGCTCCTCAAGGCCAGGCGGAAAAACCCCCGGGCCAGGGCCAAAAGGCCAAGGGCGAGGAGGAAGGCGGCAAAGGGGGCCTCTCCCCTCCCCAGGGCCGCTTCCGCGGGCACGGTGGTGAGGAAGGCCACGGGTACCACGAAGGTGAAGAAGACCCGGTAAAGGGCGGGATAGCTCCCCACGGGAAACCGCCCCGCCTCGAGGAGCCCCCGCAGGACCTCGGTGACGTTGTAGATCTTCACGAACCAGATGCTGGTGGTGGCGAGGAGGAACCAGAGGCTGTAGAGCATGACGCTGCCCAAGGCCAGGTAGAAGAGGAAGAGAAGGTAGCCTCCAAGCCCAAGGCCAAGCCGCTCCCCCGCGTAAAGGAGAAGCCCCATCCCCAAGAGGAAGTCCCCCAGGCCCCAGGGGGAGAAGGCGCGGAAGGAGAGCCAGAACTGGGGGTCTATGGGCTTGAGGAGGACGAAGTCCAGGGTCCCCTGCTGCACGTGTTCCACGATCTTGTTGAGGTTGGGGGCGAGGAGGGTGCTCCCCAGGCCCTGAAGCAGGGTGAAGGCGGAAAGGACCAAAAGGGCCTCCTCCAGCCGCCACCCCCCCGGCCTGTACCCCCCCTGGTAGAGGAGGAGGAGGCCGAAGAGGGCGCCGAGGAGGGTGAGGCAGGAGGAGAGGAGGCCCAGGTAGAAGTTGGCCCGATACTCCATCTCCGCCGCCAAGGAGGTGAGGAGAAAAAGGCGCAAAACCCGGAGGTAGCGCACCCTCCCAAGGTAGACTTGGAGGCATGATGGGCGCAAGCCCCATCGTGGTGGCGGAAGGCCTCACCCGGCACTACCGGGTGGCCCTGAAGGAGGACTCCCTCCTGGGGACGCTCCGCCACTTCCTCCGCCGACGCTACCAGACCATCCGGGCCGTGGAAGGGGTCTCCTTCCGGATCCTTCCCGGGGAGGTGGTGGGGTTTTTGGGCCCCAACGGGGCGGGCAAGACCACCACGCTCAAGATGCTCACCGGCCTTGTCCACCCCACGAGGGGCAAGGCCCTGGTGGCGGGGCACGTGCCCTGGAGGAGGGAGAAGGCCTTCCTCAGGAAGATCACCCTGGTCATGGGCAACAAGCAACAGCTCATCTGGGACCTCCCCGCCATGGACTCCTTCCGCCTGAACGCCGCCATCTACGAGATCCCGGAAGGGGAGTTCAGAAAGCGGGTCTTGGAGCTTGCGGAGATGCTCTCCCTCACGGAGAAGCTCCACCAGCCCGTGCGCAAGCTCTCCTTAGGGGAGAGGATGAAGGCCGAGCTCCTGGCCGCCCTCCTCCACCGCCCGGAGGTCCTCTTCCTGGACGAGCCCACCCTGGGCCTGGACGTGAACGCCCAGGTGGCGGTCCGGGAGTTCATCCGGGAGTACAACCGCCGCTATGGGGCCACGGTCCTCCTCACGAGCCACTACATGGCGGACATCGCCGCCCTATCTGAACGCGTCCTGGTCATCCACCAGGGCAGGCTCCTCTACGACGGGGCCCTGGAGGGGCTTTTGGCGCGCTTCGCCCCCTACCGGGAGGTGCGCCTCACCCTGGGAAGCCCCCTTCCCCGGGAGGCCCTCCTCCCCTTCGGCGAGGTGCGGGCCCTGGAGGGGCGGGAGGGGCGGCTTCTCGTGCCCCGGGAAAGGCTCACGGAGAGGGTGGCGGAGATCCTAAAGAGGCTTCCCGTGGAGGACCTCGAGGTCCGGGAGCCCCCCCTGGAGGAGGTCATCGCCAAGGTCTTCCAAAGCCCCAAGGAGGCGGTATGACCCCATGCCGGCGCAAGGGCTTCGGTGGCCGGCCCTGGGGATAGCGCGGAGGAACGATGAGAAAGGCAGGGACCCTCCTCTCCGTCTACCTGGCCTACATGCTGGAGTACCGGGCGGAGCTCTTCCTCTGGGCCCTGGCGGGGGCGCTTCCCCTGATCCTCCTCGGGGTCTGGACCGAGGCCGCAAGGGGTGGGGAGTTTCCCCTAAGCCCGGGGGAGTTCGCCCGCTACTTCCTCATGGTCTTCCTGGTGCGCCAGGCCACGGTGGTCTGGGTGGTGTGGGAGTTTGAGCGGGACGTGGTGGAGGGGAGGCTCTCCTTCCGGCTCCTTAGGCCCTTGGACCCCTTCTTTGACCACCTGGCCGCCCACACCGCCGAAAGGCTCGCCCGGCTTCCCTTCGTCGTCCTCCTCACCCTCCTCTTCTTCGCCCTTTTCCCCGAGGCCCGCTTTCTGCCGGAGCCCGGGGCCTTCCTCTTGGGCCTCGGCCTCACCGTCCTCGCCTTCCTCCTCCGCTACACCATGCAGTACACCACCGCCCTCCTCACCTTCTGGACCGAGCGGGCCACCAGCGTGGAGGAGGTCTTCTTCCTCCTCTACCTCTTCCTCTCGGGGACCATCGCCCCCCTCGAGGTCTTCCCCGAACCCCTGAAAAGCCTCGCCCTCCTCACCCCCTTCCCCTACCTCGTCTACCTCCCCGCCGCCCTCCTCGCCGGGCAGGAGGTCGCCCTCTTCCCCGGCCTCTGGATCATGCTCCTCTGGGGCGTGGGCTTTCTCCTCCTCTCCCGCCTGCTTTGGCGGCTCGGCCTCAGGCGCTACTCGGGCCAGGGGGCATAATGGAGGCATGGCCACCCGCTACCGCTTCCGGGTAGAGGAGTTTGAGCGAGCCTTCCAGGGGGTGCCCCACGTGGAGCTCCTCCGGGGGGAGGTCTACCGGATGGGCCCCATCGGACCCAAGCACGTGCACAAGGTGGCGCAGTTGGATGCCAGACTTCAGGAAGCCCTGAAGGGAAAGGCCGTGGTGGCCGTCCAGTCCCCCTTGCGCCTCTCCGAGGACTCCGAGCCCGAGCCGGACCTCATGGTGCTTAAGCCCCCTTTGGAGCGCTACCAGGACCGGCTCCCCACCCCGGAGGACGTCCTCCTCCTCGTGGAGGTGGCCGACACCTCCTTGGAGTTTGACCGGGAGGTGAAGCTTCCCCTCTACGCCGAGGCGGGCATCCCCGAGGTCTGGCTCGTGAACCCAAAGGAGAACCTCCTGGAAGCCCACCGGGACCCCCGGGGCGGTCGCTACCGGGAGATCCGGCTCCTCTCCCCCGAGGAAGAGGTAAGCCTTTCCGCCTTCCCCGAGGTCAGGCTCCCCTGGGCGTAGCCACCGGGTAGAGGAGGGCGTAGGCGTACCCGTCGGTGAGGGCCTTGAGGGAGGCCTCGAGGATGTTCTCGCTCGCCCCCACGGTGGCGAAGCGCTCCTCCCCCCGCTTCATCTCCACCATGACCCGCACCCCGGAGTTCGTCCCCGCCTCCTGGCCGGAGAGGATCCGCACCTTGTAGTCCGTGAGCTCCACCTCGGAAAGCTCCGGATAGAACTGCAACACGGCCTTGCGGAAGGCCCTATCCAGGGCGGAGACGGGCCCGAAGGGGCTTTCCGCGGCGGTGTGCTGGAGGCTCTCCCCCACCCTAACCCGCACCGTGGCCTCGGCCCAGGCGGTGGAAAGGCCCCTTCCGTGGACGAAGACGCTAAAGCCCTCCACGCTGAAGGGAAGGCTCCCGCCCTTCAGGCGGTGGGCGAGGAGGTAGAAGCTCGCCTCCGCCCCCTCAAAGGCGTAGCCCTCGTACTCCAGGGCCTTGACCTCGTCCAGAAGGCGCCTGGCCTCCTCCTTGCTTAGGTCCACCCCGAGCTCCTGGAGCTTGGCGAGGAGGTTGGAGCGGCCCGAGACGTCCGAGACCAGAAAGCGCCGCTGGTTCCCCACCCACTCCGGGGGGATGTGCTCGTAGGTGCGGGGGTTCTTGAGGACGGCGGAGACGTGCACCCCGGCCTTGTGGGCGAAGGCCGCCTCCCCCACGTAGGGGGCGCGGCGGTTGGGGGTGAGGTTGGCCCTTTCGTCCACGAAGTGGGAAACCTCCCTGAGCTCCCTCAGCTTTTCCGGGGAGATGGCGGGGATCCCGTACTTGAAGACCAGGGTGGGGAGGAAGCTCGTGAGGTTGAGGTTGCCGCACCTTTCCCCGTAGCCGTTGATGGTGCCCTGGACGTGGGTGGCCCCGGCCCGCACCGCCGCGAGGGCGTTGGCCACGGCGAGGTCGGCGTCGTTGTGGGGGTGGATGCCCACCCGGACCCCCGGAAACCGCTCCACCACCGCCTTGGTGATGGCGTAGACCTCCTCGGGGAGGCTCCCCCCGTTGGTGTCGCAAAGGACCAGGGTGTCGGCCCCGCCCCTGAAGGCGGCCTCGAGGGTGGCGAGGGCGTAAGCGGGGTCCTCCTTGTAGCCGTCAAAGAAGTGCTCGGCGTCGTAGACCACCCGCCTGCCCCTCCGGGCGAAGAAGGCCACCGTCTCCTCAATCATGCGGAGGTTCTCCTCCAAGGAGGTCTCCAAAGCCTCCAAAACGTGGAGGGTCCAGCTCTTCCCGAAGAGGACCACCACCGGGGTCTCCGCCTCCAAAAGGGCGAGGACCGAGGGGTCTTCCTCGGGGGCGAGGCCCTTTCGCCTCGTGGCGCCGAAGGCGGCAAGCCTCGCCGCCCCCAGGTCCACCCCCCTCATGCGCTGGAAGAACTCGGCGTCCTTGGGGTTGGAGCCGGGCCACCCCCCCTCAATGAGGTGGATCCCGAAGGCGGCGAGGCGCCTCGCGATGGCCACCTTGTCGTCCACGGAGAGGCTTACCCCCTCCCCTTGGGTGCCGTCCCTTAAGGTGGTGTCCAGGATTTCTACCACTTATGCCCCCCTAGGTCAAACCCATAGGCCACTTCCCAGAGCTTAGCCCCACCCAGCTCAATCTCCCGCTCCCCCAGGAGCACCCCGCCCAGGTGCTCGTAGAAGCCCCGCCCCTTTGGGTTCTCCTTGAGGACCCAGACCAGCATCCGCCCATAGCCCTCTGCCTGAAGCAGCCGGGCTCCCTCGTGGAACAAGGCCCGCCCCAGGCCCTTACGCTGCCAGGTGGGAAGAACGTAGATGGCCCAAAGCTCCGCGGTGTAGCCGGGAAAGCCGGAAGCCCGATCCGGCCCGAAGGCGGCGAAGCCCACCACCTCCCCGGACTCGGACTCGGCCACGAAAAGCCGACCGGGCCAGGTGGGGGTTTTCAGGCGCTGGGCCCACCTCTCCGCCTGCCCCTCGTAGGAAAGCCCCTCCAGGAAGGCCTCCGGCACCACGCCCCGGTAGGTGGCCCGCCAAGTATCCACCAGGACCCGAGCCACCCCAGGGAGGTCCTCTAGCCCGGCCCTACGGATCCGCACCACGGACGCTTCCTAAAAGCCCCCACCCCTAGACCCCACGGTGGACCTCCTCAATGGAGGGCGGGTGCCGGGTGGCCCGGCCCGAGGCGAGCTTCCCGGCGGCGTCCAAAAAGGCCAAGGCGCTCGCCTCAATGATGTCCGGGGAGACCCCCACCCCCACGGCCTGGAGCTCGCCGAGCCGGAGGCGCACCGTGACCTGGCCCAAGGCCTCGGTGCTCCCCGTGATGGCCTCCACCCGGTAGAGCTCAAGCTCCGGCCTCAGGCCGATGGCCTCCTGGATGGCCTTGTACACGGCATCCACGGGACCGTCCCCGGTGTGGGTGGCGAGCCTCTCCCCGTCCGGGGTCTTCACCTTGACCGTGGCCGTGGGCAGGAGCCCGGAGCCCGAGAAAAACTGGACATGCTCCAGCTGGAAGAAGTGGGAGGTGGGCTCCCGCTCGCTTTCCACCAGGGCCTGGAGCTCCTCGGCGGAAAGGGGCCCCTTCTTCTCGGCGATCTCCTTGAAGCGGGCGAAGAGCTTCTTCACCTCCTCCTCGGAGAGGTCCTTGTAGCCCAGGTCCTCGAGGGCCTTTTTAAAAGCCGCCCGGCCCGAGTGCTTGCCGAGGACGAGCACGGCGGGCCGCCTCCCGATGAGCTCGGCGTCCATGATCTCGTAGGTGGCCCGGTGCTTGATGACCCCGTCCTGGTGGATCCCCGACTCGTGGGCGAAGGCGTTGTCCCCCACGATGGCCTTGTTGGGGGGGACGGGCATCCCGGTGTAGCGCTCCACCAGGCGGCTCACCCGGTAGATCTCCCGGGTGTTGATCCGCGTGTAGGCCTTGTACCAGTCCCGGCGGACGTAGAGGGCCATGACCACCTCCTCCAGGGCGCAGTTCCCCGCCCGCTCCCCGATGCCGTTGATGGTGCACTCAATCTGGCCCGCCCCGTTCTCCACGCCCGCCAGGGCGTTGGCCGTGGCCATGCCCAGGTCGTCGTGGGTGTGGGTGGAGATGACCACGTCCCGCCCCCGCACCACCTCGTCCCGGATCCTGCGGATCAGGGCCCCGTACTCCTGGGGCGTGCCGTAGCCCGTGGTGTCGGGGATGTTGATGGTGGTGGCCCCGGCCTCAATGGCCACCTCGTAAAGCCTCTTGACGAACTCCCAGTCCGCCCGCATCACGTCCTGGGCGGAGAACTCCACGTCGTCCACGTACCTCCTGGCGTAGCGGACCATTCTATCCGCCATCTCCAGGACCTCCTCCTCCGTCTTCCTCAGCATGTACTGCAGGTGGACCTTGGAGGCGGAGGTGAAGACGTGGATCCTGGGCTTCTCCGCCTTCTCCAGGGCCTTGGCCGCCTGGTCAATGTCCAGGGTGTGGGTGCGGGCGAGGGCGGCGATGATGGGGCCCTTGACCTCGGTGGCGATGCGGCGCACCGCCTCAAACTCCATGGGCCCCGATACGGGGAAGCCCGCCTCAATGATGTCCACGTTGAGCTGGGCGAGGGCCTGGGCGATCTCCAGCTTCTGGTCCAGGGAGAGGGCCACCCCTGGGCTTTGCTCCCCGTCCCTGAGCGTGGTGTCAAAGATCCGGATGTGCCGTTCCTTCTCCATCTTCCTTCACCTCCCTAAAAGCGCACAGGGGCCCCCGAAGGGGCCCCGTCCAAGCCCTTAGCCTACCTCCTCCATTACCCTGGCCTTGAGGAAGGGCATCATGGCGCGAAGCCTCGAGCCCACCTCCTCAATGGGGTGGGCCGCCCAGCGCTTGCGGTTGGCCTCCAGAACCGGGCTTCCCACCTGGTTCTCCAGCATCCACTCCCGGGCGAACTCCCCGGACTGGATCTGGCGCAGGATCTCCCGCATGCGGCGCTTGGTCTCCTCCAGGGGCACGGCGAGGTCGCCCCGGGTGTAGTCCCCGTACTCGGCGGTGTTGGAGATGGAGTAGCGCATCCCCTTAAGCCCCGCCTCGTAGATGAGGTCCACGATGAGCTTCACCTCGTGGACGGTCTCAAAGTAGGCCATCTCCGGGGGGTAGCCCGCCTCCACCAGGGTCTCAAACCCCGCCCGGATGAGCCGGGTGAGCCCCCCGCAAAGCACCGCCTGCTCCCCGAAGAGGTCCGTCTCCGTCTCGTCCTTGAAGGTGGTGGCGATGACCCCGGCCCGGGCCGCCCCGATGGCCTTGGCGTAGGCGAGGGCGGTGGGGAAGGCGCTTCCCGAGGCGTCCTGGTGCACGGCCACGAGGGCCGGGACCCCGCTTCCCTTCTGGTACTCCGAGCGCACCAAGTGGCCCGGGCCCTTGGGGGCCACCATCCAGACGTCCAGGTCCTTGCGGGGCTTGATCTGGCCGAAGTGGACGTTGAAGCCGTGGGCGAAGGCCAGGGCCCCGCCCTCCTTGAGGTTGGGCTCCACCTCCTCCCGGTAGACCTGGGCCTGCTTCTCGTCGGGGAGGAGGACCATGACGACGTCGGCCTCCCGCACCGCCTCGGCCACGGGGAGGACCCTAAGCCCGGCGGCCTCCGCCTTCTCCCAGCTCCTAGACCCTTTGCGCAGGCCCACGCGCACGTCCACCCCCGAGTCCTTGAGGTTCAGGGCGTGGGCGTGCCCCTGGGAGCCGAAGCCCAAGACCGCCACCTTCTTGCCCAGGATGAAGCCAAGGTCCGCGTCGTGCTCGTAGTAGATCTTCATACCGCCTCCTTCTTCTCCCGCACCTTCAAGACCCGGTCTCCCCGGCTCATGGCCACCGCGCCGGTGCGCATGACCTCGAGGATCCCGTAGGGTCTCAAGGCCTCAATAAAGGAGTTGACCTTCTGGGTGTCCCCGGTGAGCTCCAGGATGAGGCTCTTCTGGGCCACGTCCACCACCCTCGCCCGGAAAGCCTCCTGGATGTCCTTGACGGCGAGGCGCTCCTCGAGGCCCGCCACGTGGACCTTCACCAGGCAGAGCTCCCGCTCCACGTGGGGCTCGGTGTGGTCCGTGACCTTAAGCACCTCAATGAGCCGGTTAAGCTGCTTCTCCACCTGCTCCAGGGTGCGGTCGTCCCCGGAGACCACGAGGCAGATCCGGGAAAGCCCCGGCTGGTGGGTGGTGCCCACGGCGAGGCTTTCCAGGTTGAAGCCGCGCCTTGCGAAAAGGCCCGTGATGCGGTTCAAGACCCTGGGGTGGTCCTGCACCAAAACGGAGATGACGTGCCTCACGCCCCCACCTCCTCCTTCTCCTCGGGAGGCTCGAGGATCATGTCCTCGGCCGCGCCCCCGGCGGGGATCATGGGGAAGACCCCCTCCTCCTGGTAGACCTTGAACTCGGCCACCACGGGGCCGTCGGCGTTCAGGACGGCCTCCACCCCCTTCATGAGGTCCTCCTTCCGCTCCACCCTCACCCCCTTGATCCCGTAGGCCTCGGCGAGGCGGGCGAAGTCGGGGTTGGAGTCCGCCAGGTAGACCTCGCTGTAGCGCTTGGCGTGGAAGAGGTCCTGCCACTGGCGCACCATGCCCAGGTAGCCGTTGTTCAGGATGACGACCTTCACGTCCAGCTTGTACTTCACCACCGTGGCCAGCTCCTGCAGGGTCATCTGGAAGGAGCCGTCCCCGTCAAAGTCAATGACGAGCTCCTCAGGGCGGGCGATCTTGGCCCCGATGGCGAAGGGAAGCCCCACCCCCATGGTGCCGAGGCCCCCACTGGTGAGGAAGCTCCTCGGCCTCGTCACGGGGAAGAACTGGGCGGCGAACATCTGGTGCTGCCCCACCCCCGTGGTGACGATGGCGTGTCCTCCCGTGGCCTCGTAGAAGGCCCGGATCACCTCCTGGCTCTGCAGGTGGGGCTTGGGCCTGTAGCGCAAGGGGTAGCGGGTGCGCCACTCCTCGAGCTCCCGCCACCAGGCGGCAAGCCTCAAGGCCTTCGCCCCCTTGAGGAGCTCCTTGAGGACGAGCCTCGAGTCCCCCACGATGGGGATGTGGGTGCGCACCACCTTGCCGATCTCGGCGGGGTCTATGTCCACGTGGATGATGGTGTGGGCGTGGGGGGCGAAGCGGGAGACCTTGCCCGTGACCCGGTCGTCAAAGCGGAGGCCGATGGCGAGGATCACGTCCGCGTGGTGGATGGCCCGGTTGGCGGCCACGGTGCCGTGCATCCCCGGCATCCCGAGCCACAAGGGGTGGTTCCCGGGGAAGGCCCCGAGGCCCATGAGGGTGGTGATCACGGGAAGCCCCGTCTTCTCGGCGAAGGCGAGGAGCTCGGCGTGGGCGTGCTGCGCCCCACCCCCCACCATGAGGACGGGGCGCTCCGCCTTCTCCAGGGCGTCCAGGGCCCTCTCAATCTGCTTGGGGTGCCCCTTCAGGGTGGGCTTGTACCCGGGGAGGTCCAGCTTCACGTCAAAGCTCCCCGTGAACTCCGCAAGCTGCACGTCCTTGGGGATGTCAATGAGCACGGGGCCGGGGCGGCCGGTGGCGGCGATGTGGAAGGCCTCCTTCACCACCCGGGGGATCTCGTTCACGTCCTGGACCAGGTAGTTGTGCTTGGTGATGGGCATGGTAACCCCGGTGACGTCCGCCTCCTGGAAGGCGTCGGTGCCGATGAGGGCCCGGGGGACGTTCCCGGTGATGGCCACCACCGGGGTGGAGTCCATCATGGCGTCCGCGAGGCCCGTGACCAGGTTCAGGGCCCCGGGGCCCGAGGTGGCCATGACCACCCCCACCCGGCCTGAGGCGCGGGCGTAGGCGGTGGCCGCATGGACCCCGCCCTGCTCGTGCCGCACCAGGATGTGGCGGATGGGGCTGTCGTAGAGGGCGTCGTAGGTGGGCATGATCGCCCCGCCCGGGTGGCCGAAGATCACCTCCACCCCTTCCCGCTCCAGCGCCCTTAAAAGTGCCTCCGCTCCCTTCATGGACCCCTCCTTAAACTTGAAACCCCCGGTTGGCCCGGGGGGTTATGGGATGCGCCCTAAAGCGCTACGCCCTACCCCCCGCTGGCCCTACGATTAGGACCAGGGCTAGGGATAGGGCGAGCCCGGAACGCATCTTGCCGCTAAGGATAGCCCCCTAAGGCCTCGGTGTCAAGCCCCGCACCCGGGCGGCGATGGCGGTGAGGGCGGCCCTAGCGTGCTCCCGGCCGTTCTCAATGAAGACGGAGCGGGTGTCGGGCCCGTAGGCGCAGGAGCCCACGGCGAAGAGGCCGGGAACGGAGGTCTCCCACTCCGGGGAAAGCCAGGGCCTCTCCCCCTCGTAGGCCACCCCCGCCTCCCTAAGGAGGCGGTCTTCCGCCCGGTAGCCGATGAGAACCACCACGAAGTCGGCGGGCAGGAACTCCCGCCCAGAGGGCCTAGAAAGCCAAAGCCCCTCCGGGGTGATGGCCTCCACCCGGGCCTCCATGACCGCCCGGATGCTCCCCTCCTTGACCCGGTTCTCAAAGTCGGGGAGGAGCCAGTACTTCACCGAGGGCCGGACCCACTTTCCCCGGTGGACGAGGGTGACCCTCGCCCCGCCGCGGTAGAGGTCCAAGGCCGCCTCCACCGCCGAGTTGGACCCCCCCACCACCGCCACCTCCCGCCCGAAGAAGGGGGCGGCCTCCTCGTAGCGGTGGAGGACGTGGGGGAGGTCCTCCCCCGGGACGCCCAGGCGGTTCGGGTTCCCGAAGTAGCCCGTGGCCACCACCACGTACCGGGCCGAGAAGGCCCGCTCCCCCTTGCGGTCTTTGGCCAGGACCTGGAAGGCCCCCTCCCGGCCCCGGATGCTCAGGACCTCGGTGTAGGTGAGGACGCTTAGCCCCTCCCGCTCCGCCACCCGCTGGTAGTAGAGGAGGGCCTCCTTGCGGGTGGGCTTGGGGCCTTGGGCGACCAAGGGATGGCCCCCGATCTCAATGTTCTTGGCCTCGGAGAAGAAGACCATGTCCCGGGGAAAGCGGTAGACGGTCTCCGCCACCGTGCCCCGCTCCAGGACCAGGTGGGAGAGGCCGAGCCGCTTGGCCCAAAGGGCGGCGCAAAGCCCCACGGGACCCGCGCCCACCACGAGGACGTCCACCATGGCCCTGAGTTTACGGCAACGGACGGGCCTCCCCCGTGGGGTGGCTCACAAGGGCCCAGACGCTTGGGCCGCGTCCTCGGACCTCCTGGCCTGAAGCTTGAAAAACCTCAAACACGCCTCCCGGTTCTGGATTCCATTCGCTAGACTTAAACCGAAGATGACTCGGCGGGGCCTTACCCTTTTGGAGCTCCTGCTGGTCTTGGGCATCCTGGGGGTCTTCCTAGGGCTGGCCCTTCCACTTCTTTCCCCCAACCGCCTCGCCCTGGACCAGGCCGCCCGCTCCCTCGCCACCCAGGTGACCCGGGCAAGGCTCGAGGCCATCCGCCGGAACGCCTTCGTGGGCCTTCAGGTGTTCACCGAAGGAGCGGGGGGTTACCTGCTCTTCGTGGACCAAAACGCCAACCGCCGCTACGACCCCGGGGAGGAGTTCGGCGCGACCCGCTTCGGCCAAGGGAACTGGGCCCGAGTGCGCCTGGACCCGGAGAAGAGCGCCCTCGGCAACATGCCCCTCCTCTTTGACCCCCGGGGCATCCCGGCCAAGCCCATCACCGCCACGCTCGTCCTCACCTCAGGGGGCGCCACCCGCAAGGTGGTCATCTCCCAGCAGGGCCGGGCCCGCCTGGAGTGACCCCCATTTGGGGGATGCGCACCCGAGGGCGAGCTCCTAAAGTGGTTTAGCGAAATGGCTCCTTGGGTGAGACACGGCCTCAGCTTGCTGGAACTTCTCGTGGTCCTGGCCGTCCTGGGCATCCTGGGCAGCCTTGCTTACACCAACTACAGCACCGCTTACCGCCTCCGGGCGGCGGGGGCCGAGCTCAAGACTTTCCTCCTCGCCGCCCGCACCGAGGCCATCCGCAGGGGAACGGGGGTGGCGGTGGTCCCGGAGGGCCGGGGGCTCCTAAGCTGCGTGGACGAAAACCGAAACCGGGCGTGCGATGCGAGGGAAGCTGTCCTGCGCCGGTTTGACCCGGGAGGGTACGGCGCGGCCCTGGACCTAAGGAGCGGCTTCTCCCCCGGCCTTCGCTTCAACGCCCTGGGGAGGCCCAACACGGGAGCGCGCCTGGCCCTGCGCCTGGGCGGGCGGACCCTCACCCTGTGCGTAGCCATGGGAGGAAGGGTGCGGGAGGTGAGTGGGGATGGGTGCCCGTAAAGGTCTCACCTTACTGGAGGTAATTTTGGCTTTGGGGCTCCTCGCCGTGGTGGTGCTGGCCTTCACCTCCCTGCAGGTGGCAAGCCTACGCGCGGGCCAGCAGGGTCGGGAGCTCCAGACCGTGGTCCGGGAGATGGAAAACTTTATGGAAAGGCTTAGGCAGGACCCCCAGGGCATCCCCGCCCTTTGCAACGGCGCCCTAGCCCTCGGGGGAAAACAGGGCACCTGCACCGCTATCCCCTGCAACGTAGCCCAAGACGGCGGCCTCGCCTGCCCCACCGCGGGGGACGTGCGGGCCTTCCAGGTGGTCCTGAGGGTGGAAGAAAAGCGGCTGGAAACGGTGGTGTATCGGCCATGAGAAGGCACGGGTTTTCGCTCCTAGAGCTCTTGCTGGCCTCCGTCCTCATGGGGAGCCTCTTGCTGGTGGTGCTGGCCCTGGAAAACTCCAGCGCCACCCTAAGGGAGCGGGAAAGGGCGAGGGGGCGGCTCGCCGACGAGCTGAGCCTCACCGCCACCGTCCTCGCCCGGGAGCTCTACACGGTGGGCTACCGCCTCACGGGCCAGGCCCTAGTGCTAAGCCCTAGCTCTCAGGGAGACGGGGTCCAGGGGTGGTTCCTGTGCGAAGCGGGTATGGAGGAGATCTGTGGGGAAAGCATGGGGGAGGTAAGGGGCACGGGCTACGAGGTGAACCAGGGGGCTCTTCGCTGGGGCGCTTGCAAGGGTGAGGGTTGCGCGCCTTTACCCAATAACCCCGTTCTTGGAGGGGACGAGGTGCAGGTAGAGGCCTTCCGGGTGGCCTACCTGGAAGGGGGCACCTGGAAGCGCCAGGCACAGGCCGTGAACCTAAGGCCAGAAGGCGCAAGCCCCAAGGTAAGCGCCTTGGCTCTTTACCTCCTGGCCTCCGTCCCCGTGCGGGGCGGGGCCCCGGCCTTCACCCCGGGGAGCACCCTGAGCTACCCCCCTGGGCTTACCTCCAGCCTTCTGGAACTTCCCGGTGCGCCAAACGACGGACGTTTGCGGGCCGAGAAGCTCTGGATCGTCCAGACCCCCAACCTGGCCCGCTGAAGGGAGGAACGGGATGAACCGGAAAGGCATAGCAGTGGTGGTGGCCCTCATCGGGATGACGGTGATCCTCATGCTCTCCCTGGCCATGGTGCAAAGCGCCCTAGGCAACCTTAAGACCGGGAGCGACCTCCTGAACCGGGCCCAGGCCCGCCAGCGGGCGGAGGCGGGCGTGGACCACGCCCTGGCTTACCTTGACGGCAAGACGGCCTTAAGCGCCCCCAAAACCCTCTCCGGCCAAGGCTACCAGGTCACCCTCACCCCCCAGAACCCCCAGGGAGATGAGATCCGGATAGAAAGCCAGGGGCAGATGGGCCTCGCCCGGCACACCGCCGTGGCCGTGGTGCGCCTCCAGCCCGTTCCCGCCCAGGCGCAAAACCCCCTGTTTGGCCAGGGATGGATCAGCGGCGGGCGCATCACCATCAACGGGGGGGTGGACCTGTGGGGAAGCCGGCTCCACGCCGACCAAGGCTACGCCAACCTCTCGGGCCAAATCGGGGTTTGCGACAGCTCAGGTCAAAACTGCAAAAACCTTAACCAGGTCAACCCACCGCCCATCACGGGAGGGCAAGGGGTCACGGACACCCAGTGCAACGCGAGCGGGAACAACAAGGTGGTCTGCGATGGTTCCGCGCCCAAGTATAAGGTCTGCCCGGTGTATCAGACCCCCTCCGACCCCAACCTCACGTGCCTGGACGCCGTCACAGGTAGGCAAGTGCGATGGGACCAGGCCACCCGCATTCGCAAGCCCGACGTGGACGCGATCAGCAAGGACCGCCTTGGGGTCAGGGCCAGCAGCCCCTACACCGACGCCACCACGAATCGCCTCTGCGACGTCCGCTTCACCAGCCTAGACCCAGGAAACGCTGGCGAGCTCACGCAGTTCCTCCTGAGTAGGGGCATCTCCGGGAGCTTCCCTCAGGACGTCAACCAGCTCCTTCCCCTAGTGCTCAACGCCCTGAACGGGAGTGGGCTCAGGGTGTGCGTTCAGAATAACGTTACTCTTCCAGGTGGCACTTCTTTGGGCAACGTTACCTTCTACGTGGGCGGCACCTTCCAGGTCAACGGGACTGTCACCCTCAACGGGGTGAGCGTGGCCGCCGGGTCGGGCATCAACCTCGGGGACCTCCAGACCACGGACAGCCGCTTCTACACAGGGGGAACCCTCAACCTGAACAACGGCGCCACCTTCCGGGGCGACTCTACCCTCGCCTCCCGGCAGTCCCTTACCTTCAACGGCCGGGCCGACCTGCTGAATAACCGCGCCCTCCTGGTGGTGAGCGAGGGGGACATCACCTTCAACGGCCGGGCGGACACCCACGCCTTCCTGTGGGCGGGAGGGACCATCACCTTCAACGGCACCGGGGCCTTTATCGGCGGGGCGGTGAGCCTCGGGGGCACCATCCGAAACGGCGGGGGCCAGTTCTACATCCAAAACTCCAACGCCCTCAACAGCGACCTGCCCAACACAGAGACTGGCACCCGGCCCCGGCCCGTGGTCCTGAGCCGGAGGTAATCCTTAGCCCAAGCCCGCTCCAGGCGGCGGGGTGGGTCCGGCTTTCACACCGTTTTCACACCCCTCCCCCATCCTGAAGTTGACTCCCCCAAAAGGGGGAGTTGACAGCAAGGGGGCAAAGGGAAAGAATGACCCTCGGAAGGAGGTGAGAAAGGGGTAAGAAAGGCACGGGAAGGCAGGTAAGGTGAAGCGAAAAACAGGTAAGTCGGCTCTAGGCACTCATGGCCGCGCGATACATGAAGGCGCGGGAAACCTTAGGAGGATAGAGAGGTATGCGGAACGCGAAAGGCTTCACCCTGATTGAGCTCCTGATCGTCATCGCCATCATCGCCATCCTGGCTGCGGTTCTCATTCCGAACCTTCTCAACGCTCGGAGGAACGCCAACACCACGGCCGCCCAGGCCTACGTGCGCAACGTGGCTACGGCGGTGGAGGCCGAAAGGGATCCCACCACTGGAGCGTTGCCCCAGCTTCCTCAGGCCTGTGACCAATTCGTCGCAAACCCCCCTGCCTCGGTCACGCAATGCAACGTTACAGCTAACAACGACGGCGTCAACTTCACGGTTACCGCCCAATTGACCGGGGCCCGGTACGGTTCTGTCTCGTTTGACAGCTCCACCGGGCAGTTTAGCTTCCAGTAACGAGGCAGCCTAAGTTAGTTAAAGGGTCGGGTGTTCCCGACCCTTTTTCTCAATACGGATGATGAAGACGCGCGCAGGCTTCACCTTGATGGAGCTCCTTATTGTGATGGTCTTGCTGGGCCTCTTCCTGACTCTCTCCTATTTCCCTACGGCTACAGCCCGTAAAAAGGCTAACCTCGCGGCCGGGCAAAGCTACGTCCGGAACGTGGCCCTAGCCCTGGAAGCCCAGCGGGACCCCTCCACGGGAGCCCTCCCCACCCATCTTACCGATTGCCTGAGTGGCTTTGGCCAGCGCCCCAAGACTGTAACGGCGTGCACCATCACCTATCTCAATGCCCTGGACTACGTTATAGAGGCTTCACTAGACGGGGCCGCGCTAAAAAAAGTGGTTTACAAGAGCTCAGACGGAACGCTTACAAGTCTTCCGTAAGCCATGGGTTGGACGGGGGAGAGTCTACCCACTGGAGCAGGAAGCCCCGGTGAAGCACGAGCTGGTGGAAGGCTTCCCCCACGCCATGGCCACAGCGGGCGACCGGGCGGCGCTGAACCTGGCCCTTCCGGGCCTGGATAGGGCGCCGCCCTTCCCCACCCCCCGCCCCCAACCTGTGCTACCTTGAGGGCAATGACCACGGAGGAGCGCCTCTACAAGCTGGAGGGGATCGTGGAGGGGGTCATGGCCACCCTCCCGGGCCAGGTCACCTCCCTGGAGGGGCGCGTGGACCTCCTACGCCAGGAGGTCAAGGCGGAGATCGGGGCCCTGCGCCGGGAGGTGGAGGAAAAGTTCAACGGCCTCCGCCAGGAAGTGAAGGCAGAGATCGGGGGCCTGCGGCAGGAGATGGCGGGCCTCCGCCAGGAAATGGCAAGCTTCCGCCAAGAGGTGGAGGAAAAGCTCGTTGGCCTGCGGCAGGAAGTAAAGGAAGAGATCGGGGGCCTGCGGCAGGAGATGGCGGGCCTCCGTCAGGAAATGGCAAGCTTCCGCCAAGAGGTGGAGGAAAAGCTCGTTGGCCTGCGGCAGGAAGTAAAGGAAGAGATCGGGGGCCTGCGCCGGGAGGTGGAGGAAAAGTTCAACGGCCTCCGCCAGGAACTTAAGGGGGAAATCCAGAGCCTTCGGCAGGAGGTGAAGGCGGAGATCGGAGGCCTGCGCCGGGAGGTGGAGGAAAAGTTCAACGGCCTCCGCCAGGAACTTAAGGGGGAAATCCAGAGCCTTCGGCAGGAGGTGAAGGCGGAGACCACCGAGCTGCGCGGGGAAATCCAAAGCCTGCGGCAGGAGATGGCGGGCCTCCGCCAGGAGGTGAAGGCGGAGATCAACACCGCCTTCAACAAGCTCATGCTCTACTTCACCGCCCTGGCGGCGGCCCTGGCCGTCCTCACCTTTCTCCGCTAAGCCCTCGGGCGGCGCGGGGGTGGCCGTCCCGCCATGAGGCGGCGTAGGCTTTCCGGCCTGCCCTACACTCTAGCCATGGGCGCGGCCAAACAGGTGCGGCCCCTGACCTTGGAAGAGTACCTCGCCTTGGAGCGGGAAGCCCCGGTGAAGCACGAGCTGGTGGAAGGCTTCCCCCACGCCATGGCCGGGACGGGCGACCGGCACAACCGGGTGGTGGTGAACCTGGTCCTGGCCCTTGGCCCCCTGGCCCGGAAGCGGGGCTGCCGCCTCTATGCCAGCGACATGCGGCTCAAGGTGGACGCGGCCACGGTCTACTACCCGGACCTCATGTTGCGAAGAAGACCTCGGGGAATACTACAAGGAAAAGGCTTGCCTGGTGATAGAGGTGCTCTCGCACTCCACGGAGGCCACGGACCGGAGGGAAAAGCTCTGCAAGTACCTGGGTCTGCCCACCCTCCAAGCCTACCTCCTCCTGGACTCCCGCACCCCCCGGGCCTTCGGCTACTACCGAGAAGGAGAGGGCTGGGTGTACCGGGAGGCAGAGGTAGGCACGCTTCCCCTCCCCTGCCTAGGGGGGCACCTGGACCTCGCCGAGGTGTACCAGGGCCTCTAGAAGGCTACCCCCTCGTAGAGGGCAGAAACGGAAAAGCGAGCCTCGAGGCAAGCCACCTCCACCTCCCCTTCCCCCTCCCACAGGCGGTAGAGCCAGCCCTCCCCCTGGCGGAAGTAGCCCTCCACCCGCCTCTCCCGGGAGTCCACCAGGAGGTAAGCCTGTAGGCTCGGGATCTCCCGGTAGCGCCAGAGCTTCTCCCTTCGGTCTATGGCCTCGGTGGCCTCGGACACCACCTCCACCACCAGGCAGGGGGCCTCCTCGTAGTGGGTGTGGGGCGGAACCCCCTGGCAGACCACCATGAGGTCGGGGTAGTAGAAGGTCCTGGCGGAGACCCGGAGCTTCACCGTCTCGGTGTAGATGCGGCACCCCTTGGCCAAGGCGCTAGGCCTGAGGAGGGCGTAGAGGTTGCCCACGATGCGGTTGTGGGCAAGGCTTGCCCCCGCCATGGCGTAGGGCACGCCCTCAAAGAGTTCGTGGCGCACGGGGGACCGCTCCTCCAGGGCCAAGTAGGCCTCGGCGTCCAGAAGCTCCAGAGGCCTCGCCGCCTCGCCCATGAGGGCATTGTACCCTCCCTAGGCGGTGCGCTCCAGGTCCCCCTCCAGGAGCCCTACAGGCTCCACGTAAAGGGGCGCGAAGGGGGCTTCCTGGAAGAGGCGCACCCGGCCCAGGCGGAAGGCCTCGAGGAGGGCGGCGAAGCCCACCGCCTTCTCGCCCCAGGTGGCAAGCGGCAGGCTCTGGAAGGCCACCCGGCCCCGGATCGCCCCCTTGAGCCGCTCCCAGGCCTCCCGCACCCCGAAGGCCTCCCGGGGAAGCCGGAGAACGGCCCTGCGGAAGCCCTTCGCCGCCTCGGCCAAGGACTTTGGGGAAAGCCTCAGGGCGGGCCTGGGCAGGGGGGGCGGGGCCACGGGGAGAAGCCGCGCCCGCCGCTCCAAGCGGGCCTCGAGGAAGGCCACCATCTCGGAGAGGTCCACGAGGACCTGGACCAGGGGGGCCTCCTCCCCTTCCTCCTTGGGGAGGAGGGCCCTTTCCGGGGAGAGCTTCAGCACCAGAAGCTCGGCGAGGAGGGGGAGGAGCTCGCTTTTCGCCCGGAGGTCCTCCGGCACCTGGGCCAGGGCCTGCTCCAACACGGCGAGGACGGGCACCTCCTTTGGGGAAAGCCGGCCCCGCCTCAGGGCCTCCCTCAGGGCCTCCGGGGTCCCCTCAAAGCCGGGAAAGGCGATGCGGATCACCGGAGGACCGGCCGCTTCCTGGGCAGGAGGAGGCCCACCTTCTCCCGCACCTCCTCCATGGTCGCCTGGGCCACGGCCCTGGCCCGCTTGGCGCCCTCCAAAAGGGCATCCATCACGTAGTCCGGGTCCTTCTTCAGGGCCTCGGCCCTTTCCCGGATGGGGCGCAGGGCCTCCATGAGGTGGTCAAAGAGGATCCGCTTCACCACGTAGGTCCCCACCCCCGCCTTCCGGTACTCCTCCTTCAGGGCCTCCACCAGGTCCTTGGGGGCGAAGTAGGAGAGGTAGGTGAAAAGAATGGTGCGCTCGGGGTCCCCGGGGTCGGAGAGGCGGATCCTCTGGGGGTCGTCGGGGAGGTGCTGGATCTTCTGCCAGATGCTCTCCTCGGGCTCCAGGAGGCCGATGGTGTTGCCCAAGGACTTGCTCATCTTGGCCTTGCCGTCAATCCCGGGGACCCGGGGGGCCTCTGGGTTCAAGAGGGCCTGGGGTTCGGGGAAGGTCTCCCCGAAGAGGTGGTTGAAGCGGCGGGCGATCTCCCGGGTGAGCTCAATGTGCTGCACCTGGTCCTCCCCCACGGGGACGGTGTCCGCCTTGTAGATGAGGATGTCCGCCGCCTGGAGCACCGGGTACATGAGGAGGCCAGACCAGACGGTCTCCTGCTTGCTGGCCTTGTCCTTGAACTGGGTCATGCGGGTGAGGTCCCCCAGGGGGGTTAAGGTGGTGAAGACCCAGGAGAGCTCAGTGTGCTCGGGCACGTGGGACTGGACGAAGAGGGTGACCTTCTCCGGGTCAAGCCCCGCGGCGATGTTGACCAGGGCGGCCTCAAAGGTGCGCTGGGCGAGGGTAGAGGGGTCGTAGGCGAGGGGGTTGGTGAGGGCGTGGTAGTCCACGATGCAGAAGAAGGCGTCCCGCCCCAGCTTCTCCCCGATGGCCACCCACTGCTTGATGGCCCCGAGGTAGTTGCCGATGTGGATCTCCCCCGAGGGCTGGATGCCGGAAAGCACCCGCTTCATGGCCTAAGTGTAGCAAAAGCTTAGGCCCCCTCGCGGGGGCCTTCTGGTGCCGGGGGCGGGACTTGAACCCGCACGCCCTTGCGGGCACATGACCCTGAATCATGCGCGTCTACCAATTCCGCCACCCCGGCAGACGCAAGGGTCATTGTAGGGGAGGCGGCTTCGCTCGTCAAGCTTGACCCCGCAGGCCTCGAGGGCTTACCCTTAGGGGCAATGCGGCGGGCGGTGATCCTAGTCCTAGACCGGGCGGGCCCGGTCTAGGGATGGCCGTCGCGTATCCCCCGGGCCCCAAAGGACCCGGGGGTTTTGCGTAAGGGGGGTTTCATGGGAAAGACGCTCTACGAGAAGGTTTGGGAAGCCCACGAGGTGAGGAAGCTCAAAAACGGCCAAAGCCAGCTCTTCATAGACCTCCACCTCCTCCACGAGGTCACGAGCCCCCAGGCCTTCGGGATGCTCAAGGACCTTGGCCTTCGGGTACGCTACCCCCACCGCACCTTCGCCACCGTGGACCACATCGTCCCCACCCACGACCGCACCGAGCCCTTCCAGGACCCTCTGGCCCAGAGCATGCTGGAGGCCCTCAGGGCGAACACAAGGGAGCACGGCATCACCTTCTTTGACCTGGGAAGCGGCAACCAAGGCATCGTCCACGTCATCGGGCCCCAGCTCGGCCTCACCCAGCCCGGGATGACCATCGCCTGCGGGGACTCCCACACCTCCACCCACGGGGCCTTCGGGGCCGTGGCCTTCGGCATCGGCACGAGCCAGGTCCGGGACGTCCTCGCCACCCAGACCCTCGCCGCCCAAAAGCTCAAGGTGCGGCGGATCAACGTGGAGGGGAGGCTCGCCCCCGGGGTCTACGCCAAGGACGTGATCCTCCACATCATCCGCCACCTGGGGGTGAAGGGGGGCTTGGGCTACGCCTATGAATACGGGGGAAGCGCCGTGGAGGCCATGGACATGGAAAGCCGCATGACCCTCTGCAACATGTCCATTGAGGGCGGAGCCCGCATCGGCTACGTGAACCCCGACGAGACCACCTTCCAGTACCTCGAGGGCCGCCCCTACGTCCCCAAGGGGTCCGAGTGGGAGGAGGCCAAGAGGAGGTGGCTCGCTTGGCGCTCCGACCCCGACGCCTCCTACGACGACGTGGTCACCTTCCGCGCCGAGGAGATCGCCCCCACCGTCACCTGGGGCATCACCCCGGGCCAGGCCATCCCCATTGACGGCAGGATCCCCCTCCTGGAGGAGCTCCCCGAGGAGGAGCGCCCCGTGGCCGAGGAGGCTTTGGCCTACATGGGCTTCAGGCCGGGCCAGCCCATCAAGGGGGTGCCCATCCAGGTGGCCTTCATCGGAAGCTGCACCAACGCCAGGCTTTCCGACCTCCGGGAGGTGGCCCGCTACCTCAAGGGGCACAAGGTGAAGAAGGGGGTGCGGGCCCTGGTGGTGCCGGGCTCGGAGTGGGTGGCGAGGAAGGCCGAGGAGGAGGGGATCGCCGAGGTCTTCCGCGAGGCGGGGTTTGAATGGCGGATGCCCGGCTGCTCCATGTGCCTCGCCATGAACCCGGACCGGCTGGAAGGGGACGAGCTTTGCGCCAGCAGCTCCAACCGGAACTACAAGGGACGCATGGGAAGCCCCAGGGGCCGCACCGTCCTCATGAGCCCCCTCATGGTGGCGGCGGCGGCCGTGGCCGGGGAGATCGCCGACGCCCGGGAGGTCTTCGGCCTGGCGGGCGTCCGCTGAGGAGGGAAAAGCCATGCTGGAGAAGTTCACCGTGATCCGCGGAAAAGCGGTGCCCTTGAGGGGCGAGGACATTGACACGGACCGGATCCTCCCCGCCCGCTTCATGAAGGTCCTCACCTTTGAGGGCCTGGGGCAGTACCTCTTCTACGACGAGCGCTTTGACGAGAAGGGGAACCCCAAGCCCCACCCCCTGAACGACCCCCGCTACCGGGGGGCCACGATCCTCTTGGTGGAGTCGGGCTTCGGCTCCGGCTCTAGCCGCGAGCACGCCCCCCAGGCCATCAAGCGGGCGGGGTTTAAGGCCATCATCGGGGAGAGCTTCGCCGAGATCTTCTTCGGGAACGCCACCGCCATCGGCCTCCCCTGCGTGAGCCTAGCCCCTGAGGACCTGGGCGTCCTCTTCCGCAGCGTGGAGGAGAACCCGGAGCTGGAGGTGGAGATTGACCTGGTGAACAAAGAGGTGCGCTTCGGGGACCGCACCGCTCCCCTCTTCATCCGGGAAGAGGCCCGGGAGGCCCTGGTGGAGGGGCTTTGGGATCCCATCGGGGAGCTTCTGGAGGCCGGGGAGCTTTTGGACCAGTTTGACCGGAAGCTCCCCTACCCCAGGAGGACGGAATGAAGGTGGCCGTGCTCCCCGGGGACGGGATCGGCCCCGAGGTCACCGAGGCCGCCCTGAAGGTCCTGAGGGCCCTGGACGAGGCCGAGGGCCTGGGCCTCGCCTACGAGGTCTTCCCCTTCGGCGGGGCGGCCATAGACGCCTTCGGCGAGCCCTTCCCCGAGCCCACGCGAAAGGGCGTGGAGGAGGCGGAGGCGGTGCTTCTGGGAAGCGTGGGGGGGCCCAAGTGGGACGGCCTTCCCCGCAAGATCCGCCCGGAGACGGGGCTTCTTTCCTTAAGGAAAAGCCAGGACCTCTTCGCCAACCTCCGCCCGGCCAAGGTCTTCCCTGGGCTGGAAAGGCTTTCCCCCCTGAAGGAGGAGATCGCCCGGGGGGTGGACGTCCTCATCGTCCGGGAGCTCACCGGGGGGATCTACTTCGGGGAGCCCCGGGGGATGTCCGAGGCCGAGGCCTGGAACACGGAGCGCTACAGCAAGCCCGAGGTGGAGCGGGTGGCCCGGGTGGCCTTTGAGGCGGCGAGGAAGCGCAGGAAGCACGTGGTGAGCGTGGACAAGGCGAACGTCCTCGAGGTGGGAGAGTTCTGGCGCAAGACCGTGGAGGAGGTGGGGCGGGGCTACCCCGACGTCGCCCTGGAGCACCAGTATGTGGACGCCATGGCCATGCACCTGGTCCGCTCCCCTGCCCGCTTTGACGTGGTGGTCACGGGGAACATCTTCGGGGACATCCTCTCGGACCTGGCGAGCGTCCTCCCGGGCTCTCTAGGCCTCCTCCCCTCCGCCTCCTTGGGAAGGGGCACCCCGGTCTTTGAGCCCGTGCACGGCTCCGCCCCCGACATCGCCGGCAAGGGGATCGCTAACCCCACGGCCGCCATCCTCTCCGCGGCCATGATGCTGGAGCACGCCTTCGGCCTGGTGGAGCTGGCGCGGAAGGTGGAAGACGCGGTGGCCAAGGCCCTCCTGGAGACCCCGCCCCCGGACCTCGGAGGAAGCGCGGGCACGGAGGCCTTCACGGCCACGGTCCTCCGCCACCTCGCCTAAGATGGGGATATGATCCGGCACCGCTTCAGCGCCGAGGACTTCCACCGCATGGCCGAGGCGGGGATCCTCGGGGAGGACGACCGGGTGGAGCTCATCCGGGGGGAGGTGGTGGAGCTGAGCCCCGTGGGCAAGCGGCATATGGCCGCTTTAAAGCGGCTTATGAACGCGCTTTTTCCCCTACAACAGGCGAAGAAGGCCCTTCTTCAGGTCCAGGACCCCTTGCGCCTTTTTCCCGACACCGAACCCCAACCGGACCTGGCCCTGCTGGCCTACCGGGACGACTTTTACCGGGAAAGGGTGCCCGAGGCCAAGGACGCCCTCTTGGTGGTGGAGGTGGCCGAAACCAGCCTGGACCACGACCTCCAGGTGAAGCTCCCCCTCTACGCCCAAGCAGGGATACCGGAGGTCTGGGTGGTGGACCTGGTGCGGGAGAAGGTGCACGTCTTCCGCAAGCCCCAAGGGGAGGGCTACGGGGAGGCCCAGGCCCTCGAGGACGGGGAGCTTTCGGTCCTGGGCCTTAAGGTGCCGGTCAAGGAGGTCCTGCCGTGACCCGCCACAAGATCTCCCTGGAGGAGTTCCACCGCATGGTGGAGGCCGGGGTCTTCCCGGAGGACCTGAGGCTGGAGCTCGTGGAAGGAGACCTGGTGGAGATGAGCCCCATCGGGAAGCGCCACGCCGCCAAGGTGGCCAAGCTCACCGCCCTCTTCGGCCCCCTTGTGCCCCAAAAGGCCATCCTCTTTGTGCAAAGCCCCCTGGTGGTAGGGGAGTCAGAGCTTTACCCCGACCTCGCCCTCCTTAAGCCACGGCCCGACTTTTACGAGGAGGAGCTGCCCCTAGGGCGAGACGCCCTCCTCGTGGTGGAGGTGGCCGAGAGTTCCCTCCGCTACGACCTCCAGGTGAAGCTCCCCCTCTACGCCCAAGCCGGGGTGCCCGAGGTCTGGGTGGTGGACCTGGAGGGGAAGAGGGTCCTCGTCCACAGAAAGCCCGAAGGCGGGGGCTACCGGGAGGCGGAGGCCCTGGGCCCCGGGGCCAGGCTTTCCTTCCACGGCGTGGAGATCCCCGCGGAGGAACTCCTATGAGGAAGACCCTGATCCTCACCGGGGCGAGCCGGGGCATCGGGAAGGCCCTCGCCCTGGAGCTCGCCAAGGAAGGCTTTGACCTGGTGCTCAACGCCCGCAAGGAGGCCTCCTTGCGGGCGGTGGCCGAGGAGGTCCAGGCCCTGGGGGCGAGGGCGGTCTACGTGGCGGGGAGCGCGGGGAAGGCGGAGGTGGCCCACGCCCTGGTGGAAAGGGCCGAGGCCTTGGGGAACTTCGCGGGCTACATCCACAACGCCGGGGTCCTCCACCCGGGGCCCCTCCTCTTTGAACTCGCGGAGGAGCTCTTCCTGGAGGTCCTCGAGGCCAACCTCCTCGCCGGCTACCAGCTCGCCCGCTTCGCCTACCCCGTCCTCAGGCGCAAAGGGGAAGGCCTCGCCGTGTACGTGGGCTCGGGGGCGGCGGAGAGCAACCTGCCGGGCATCGGGGCCTACGCCGTGGCCAAGGCGGCGGAGGAGCACCTGGCAAGGCAGCTCGCCGCCGAGGCCCCGGAGGTCGCCTGCTTCGTCTACCGCCCCGGGGTGGTGGAGACGGAGATGCAGCGCCAGGCCCGGGAGGCCCAGGGAAGCGCCGCGGCCGTGCTCCACCGGGTCTTCAGGAGCTACAAGGAGGAAGGCCTCCTCCTCACCCCGGAGGAGGCCGCGAGGGCCCTGGTGCGGCTTCTCCCCAAGGCCAGGGCCTTCCACGGAAAGATCGCCACCTGGAGGGACGCATGAGGTCGGACCAGATCAAGAAGGGACTCAAGCAGGCCCCCGCCCGCGCCATGCTCCGGGCGGTGGGGGTAGGGGACGAGGACTTCGGAAGGCCCTTCGTGGGGGTGGTGAACACCTTCACCGACGGGATGCCCTGCAACTTCCACCTGCGGGAGCTGGCCCAGCACCTCAAGGCCGGGCTCAAGGAGGCGGGGCTTTTCCCCTTTGAGTTCGGGGCTCCCGCCATCTCCGACGGGATCAGCATGGGCACCCCGGGCATGCGGGCGAGCCTCGTAAGCCGCGAGGTCATCGCCGACAGCGTGGAGCTCATCGCCCAGGGCTACCTCTACGACGGCATGGTGGGGCTTTCCGCCTGCGACAAGACCATCCCGGGAACGGCCATGGGGGTGATCCGCAGCGGCGTCCCCGGCATGATCCTCTACGGGGGGACGATCGCCCCCGGGGAGTGGCAAGGCCGGAAGCTCACCATCGTGGAGGTCTTTGAGGCGGTGGGGCAAAGGGCCGCGGGGAAGATCAGCGAGGAGGAGCTTTTGGAGATTGAACGCCGGGCCATCCCCGGCCCCGGGGCCTGCGGCGGCCAGTACACCGCCAACACCATGGCCATGGCCCTCGAGGCCCTGGGCCTCTCCCCCGTGGGCTACAACGCCATCCCCGCCGTCCACCCCGAAAAGGAGCGGGCCACCAAGGAGGCGGGGAAAATCCTCGCCTGGGCCATCGCCCACGACTGGAAGCCCAAGGACTTCCTCACCCGGAAAAGCTTCCTCAACGCCATCGCCGCCGTGGCCGCCACGGGGGGGAGCACCAACGCCGTCCTCCACCTCCTCGCCCTGGCCAAGGAAGCGGGGGTGGAGCTCAGCCTGGACGACTTTGACCAGATTTCCCGCAAGACCCCGGTGATCGCGGACCTCCGCCCTTGGGGCACCTACACCGCCTGGGAGCTCTACGAAGCCGGGGGGACAGCCCTCGTCTTCAAGCGGCTTCTGGAGGCGGGGCTCCTCTTTGGGGAGGAGAAGACCCTCACGGGCCGCACCCTGGCGGAGGAGGTGGAGCGGGCCTACCGGGAACAAGAGGGGCAGAAGGTGGTCTTCCCCGTGGAGAAGGCCCTCAAGCCCCACGGGGGGCTCGTGGTGCTCAAGGGAAACCTCGCCCCTAAAGGCGCCGTCCTCAAGCTCGCGGGGACGGAGCGCACCTACTTTGAGGGCCCGGCCCGGGTCTTTGACTCGGAGGAGGCGGCCATGGAGAAGGTCCTGAAGGGGGAGATCCGGCCTGGGGACGTGGTGGTCATCCGCTACGTGGGCCCCAAGGGGGCACCGGGGATGCCCGAGATGCTCTCGGTGACGAGCGCCATCGTGGGGGAAGGCCTGGGGCCGGAGGTGGCCCTCCTCACCGACGGCCGCTTCTCCGGGGGCACCCGCGGCCTCATGATCGGCCACATCGCCCCCGAGGCCTTCGTGGGCGGGCCCATCGCCCTCCTGGAGGAGGGGGACCGCATCCGGATTGACGTGGAAGGCCGCCGCCTCGAGGTCCTCCTCCCCGAGGAGGAGCTGGAAAGGCGGAGGGCCCGCTGGCGGCCCCGACCCCCCGCCTTCACCCACGGCCTCTTCGCCCGCTACGCCGCCCTGGTGCGCCAGGCGGACGAGGGGGCGGTGCTGGAAGACCCGCTCTAGGGCCTCTGGATCCGGTCCGGGGCCAGGTTCTGGCCCCGCTCCCTTTTGATGTCCTCGGGATTGAAGGGCTCGGCCCGCACCTTGAGGAGGGCCATGAGGTGGTTGAGCAGGGCGGCGAGCTCCTCGTCGCCAAGCTGGGGGAAGCCCGGCATGAGGCCCGCCTCCCCCCGCTTTCCATAGAGGAGCACGAGGACGAGGTAGCGCCGGCCCTCAGGGGTCCTAAAGAGGGGGGCCGCCGCCTCGAGGCCCGGGTAGGGCCGCGCCCCCTGGGCCCGCCCCCCGTGGCACTGGGCGCAGAGGCGCTTCCAAAGGGCTTCCCCTTGGACCGCCTGCCCCTGGGCGAAAAGGCCCAGGAGGAGGGCCAGGACCAGGGCCTTCTTCATGGGCCCAGTATACGCCCGGCCCCCCTGGCCCCGGGTTTAGTGGGCCTTAACCTCGGTCCAAATCTGGTCGTAGAGGACGATGTCAGGGCCGAGGTCTTTGAGGTACTCAAGCCTAGAGCGCACCTCCTCCGGCGGGAAGACCACGGGGTCGTTCCGCATCTCCTCGGGCAGGAGGGGGATGGCCTTGGCCACGGGGGTGGCGTAGTGGGTGTACTCCGCCAAGGCCGCGGCGTTTTCCGGCTCCAGGAGGAAGTCCATGAAGCGGTAGGCCAGCTCCTGGGCCGGGCCCCGCTTCAGCACCACCATGGCGTCCGTCCAGAGCGTCCCCCCCTCCTTGGCCAGGGTGTAGCGGAGGCGCTGGTCCTCCTCCCGGGCCTGGAGGACGTCCCCCGAGTAGGCGAGGCTTAAGGCGGCGTCCCCCGCCAGGATGCGGTTCAGGGCCTCGAGGCCCCCGGCGAAGCCCACGGAGCGCTCCTTGGCGGCGAGGAGGAGCTCCTTGGCCTTCGCCAGGGCCTCGGGGTCGGTGGTGTTCACCGAGTAGCCCAGGTACTTCAGGGCCGCTCCTATGGTCTCCCGCATCTCGTCCAGGAGGAGGAAGGGCCCCACCTGGGCCTCCGGAGCAAAGAAGACGGCGTAGGAGTCCACGGGGCCCGTCACCAGGTCCTCCCGGTAGGCGATCCCCGTGGTGCCCCAGAGGTAGGGCACGGAGTACTGCAGGCCGGGGTCGTAGGGAGGGTCTAGGAAGAAGGGGTCCAGGTTGGCGAGGTTCTTCAGCTTCCCCTTGTCCAAGGGGGCGATGAGGCCGTCCCGGGCCATCTGCAGGACGTAGTAGTCGGGGGCCACCACCAGGGAGAACTCCTGGTCCGCCCCCGCCTTGAGCTTCGCCAGCATGGCCTCGGGGGACTCAAAGGTGTCCAGGACCACCTTGGCCCCGGTCTCCGCCTCAAACTTCTGGATAAGCTCCTCGGGGATGTAGTCGGCCCAGTTGAGGAAGTAAAGGGTGCCCGCGCCCGAAGGCGCCTTGGGCCGAAGCCAAAGCCACCCGAGGAGCACCACCGCGACGAGCAGGAGCAACACCGCAATCCGCCTCATAACCTCCTCCGGCTAAGAGCATACCCCAGGGCGAGGAAGAAGGCGCTGAGCCCCACAATCAGGCTGGAGAGGGCGTGGACCTTGGGGCTCACCCCGAGCTTCACGCTGGAGTAGATGTAAAGGGGCAAGGTGGTGGCCCCAGGCCCCGCGGTGAAGAAGGTGACCACGAAGTCGTCCAGGGAGAGGGTGAGGGCGAGGAGCGCCCCCGCCGCCACCCCCGGCCAGGCCAGGGGAAGGGTCACGTGGAGGAAGGTCTGGAACCCCCTCGCCCCCAGGTCCCGGGCGGCCTCCTCCAGGGCGGGGTCCAGGAGGAGGAGCCGGGAGCGCACCACCAGGGTCACGAAGGCCACCTGGAAGGTGATGTGCCCCAGGATCACCGTGAGGAGGGAAAGCCGGGGAAAGCCCAAAAGCTCGCGGGAGAAGGCGAAGAGGAGGAGGAGGGAAACCCCCATGACCACGTCGGGCACCACCACGGGGACGTAGAGGAGGTAGCGGAGGAAGCCTTTGCCGGGGAAGCGGTAGCGCACGAGGCCCAGGGCGAGGAGGGTCCCGAGGACCGTGGAGACCAGGGTGGAGACCAGGGCCACGACCAGGGTGTTGGCGAAGTACTCCAGGACCCTTGGGTCTTGGAAGAGGCCCTGGTACCACTTCAGGGTGAAGCCGGTGAAGTGGACCCCCCTGCGGCTCTCGTTGAAGGAGAGGGCCACGACGACGAGGATGGGCAGGTAGAGGAAGAGGTAGACCAAAAGGGCGTGGAAGGAGAGGAGCCGCCTCATACCAGGTCCTCAAGCCCCCTTTCCCCCTGGAGGCGGGCGTAGAGGTAGAGGCTTAAGAGGACGAAGGCCATGAGGAAGACGCTCAAGGCCGCCCCGAAGGCCCAGTCCCGGGTGACGCCGAACTGCTGCTGGATGAGGTTGCCGATGAGGACCACCCGCCCCGCCCCCAAGAGGTCGGCCACCACGAAGGTGCCCATGGCGGGGATGAAGACGAGGACGCTTCCCGCGAAAAGCCCCGGGTAGGTCTGGGGAAGGACGGCGTGGAGGAAGGCCCTAAAGGGCCTCGCCCCGAGGTCGTAGGCCGCCTCCAGAAGCTGCCAGTCAATCCGCTCCACGCTGGCGTAGACGGGGAGGACGAAGAAGGGCAGGAAGGTGTAGAGGCTCGCGAGGAGGACCGCCAGGAAGGAAGGGTAGAGGCCGAGGGGCCCGAGGCCAAAGGCCTGGAGGAAGGCGTTCACCAGGCCCTCCCTCTGCAGGAGGACGAGCCAGGCGTAGACCCGGATGAGGAAGTTGGTGAAGAAGGGCAGGAGGAGAAGGAGGAGAAGCAGGTCCCGCCGGGGGTGGCCCGCGAGGTAGAAGGCGAGGGGATAGCCCAGGAGGGCGGCGAGCAGGGTGGTGAGGGCCCCGAGGAGGAGGCTTTGCGCGAAGGCCTTGAGGTAAGGGGCCTCGAGGAGCCGGAGGTAGTTGTGGAAGCCCCAGGGGCCGGAAAGCTCCCCGTAAGGCCCCCGGCTCATGAAGGAGGCGAGGAGGACGAGAAAGGTGGGCAAGAGGACGAAGAGGAAAAGCCAAAGGGCCCCCGGACCCACGGTGACCAGGATGCGGAAAAGCCGCTGTAGGGGTGTCGCCGCCTCATTCATGGACCACCACCAGGTTCTCCGGGGGGAGGTAGCAGAGGACCTCCTCCCCGTACCCGAACTCCTCGGCCCCGGGCTCCTGCAGGTCCTGGTTCAGGGTATAGGCCAGAAGCCTCACCTCCCCCGCCCTCAGGTAGTACTGGTTCTCCGCCCCCGTGTAGACGATCTCCTCCACCACCGCCCGCACCAGGTTCTCCCGGGCGGGAACCCCCCCCTGGGCCGGGTAGAGCCGGATCTTCTCCGGGCGGATGGCCAAAAGGGCCTCCCGCGCCAAAGGGGCCTTAAGGCGCAAAGGCCCCAAAGGGGTTTCGGCCCCCAAGGGGTGGGGCCTTGCGGGGAGGAAGTTGGAGCGGCCGAGAAAGGCCGCTACGAAGCGGGTCTTGGGGCGCTCGTAGACCTCGTCGGGAAGCCCCACCTGCTCAATGCGGCCCGAGCGCATCACGGCGATGCGGTCGGACATGACCAGGGCCTCCTCCTGGTCGTGGGTGACGAAGATGAAGGTGGTGCCAAGCCGCCTCTGGAGCTGCATGAGCTCCACCCTGAGGTCCTGGCGGAGCCTTGCGTCCAGGGCGGAGAGGGGCTCGTCCAGGAGGAGGACCTGGGGCTCCAAGACCAGGGCCCGGGCCAGGGCCACCCGCTGCTTCTGCCCCCCGGAAAGCTCCCTGGGGTAGCGCTTCTCCAGGCCCAGGAGGTCCACGAGCTCCAACGCCCAGGCCACCTTCTCCCGGATGGCCTCCGGGGGAAGGCCTTTCATCCTGAGGCCGAAGGCGATGTTCGCCTCCACGGTCATGTGGGGGAAGAGGGCGTAGTTCTGAAAGACGGTGTTCACCGGGCGCTCGTAGGGGGGGACCCGGGCCATGTCCCGGCCGCCGATCTCTATCCGGCCCGCGTCCGGGGTCTCAAACCCGGCGAGGAGCCGCAAAAGGGTGGTCTTGCCGCAGCCCGAGGGCCCGAGGAGGCTGAAGAACTCGCCCCTATGGACCTCGAGGTCCACCCCGTCCAGGGCCACGGTGGTTCCGTAGCGCTTCCGCACCCCCTGGAGACGCACCAGCACCTCGGCCACGACGCCCAGTTTAGGGCGCGCCGCCCCGGGGGGCAACCCCAGGCCTGGCACCCCGAAAAGGCTCAGTCCTGGTAGCGGTCCCGGTGCACGAGGAGGACGAGGCCCAAGCCCGCCAGGGTGGCGATGAGGCTGGAGCCGCCGTAGGAAAAGAGGGGGAGGGTGAGGCCGGTGACGGGCATCACCCCCAGGGCCACCCCCAGGTTCACCACCACCTGGAAGCCCAGCATCCCCGCGAACCCCGAGAGGAAAAGCCGGTCGGAAAGCCTCGGGCAGGCGAGGGCCAGGGCGAAGAGGCGGGCGAGAAGGAGGCCGTAAAGCCCCAGAAGCCCCACGACGCCCACGAACCCCCACTCCTCGGCCCACACGGAGAAGACGAAGTCCGTGTGCCGGAAGGGGATGAAGCCGAGCTGGGCCTGGGTGCCCTGGCCGTAGCCCTTGCCGAAAAGCCCCCCCGAGCCGATGGCGATGGTGGACTGGATGACCTGGAAGCCCTGGCCCAAAGGGTCCCGGTAAGGGTCCAGGACGATGAGGACGCGCTCCCTCTGGTAGGGCTTGAGGTTGGGCCACACCGCGGTGGGCACGAGGAGGGCCAGGGCGAAGAGGCCCACGAGGAGGTGGCGCCAGGGAAGCCCGCGGACGAAGACCACCACGAAGACGCCGAAGAGCACCACCAGCGCCCCGCCCAGGTCCGGCTGGAGGAGGAGGAGGCCCACCACGGGGAGGGTGAGGAGGGCGGGGAGGGCGTAGTCCCAGACCCGGGCGATGGGCCTGCCCTCGAGGGCCTTGGCCAGGGCGAGGAGGAGGCCGAGCTTGGCGAGCTCCAAGGGCTGGAACTGCAAGGGTCCCAGCACGAACCAGGCCCTGGCCCCGTTGATCTCCCGGCCCACCACGAGGACCAAGGCCAGGAGAAGGAGGGAGGCCCCGTAAAGGGGATAGGCCAGGCCGAAGAGGCGGCGGCGGGAGAGGAACTGCAAGAGGAAGGCGAGGAGAAGCCCAAGCCCCAGGGCCACGCTCTGGCGGTAGAGGAGGACCGGGTCGGGGGCGGCGCTCCCCAGGTTGACAAAGCCCAAAGCGACGATGGCCGCGACCAGGAAGACGAGGCCCCAGTCGTAGGCCAGCCAGTTGGGCCGCGCGGGCGCCACGGCCTACCCCGCTAGCGCAAGGGGATGTCCGCCACCAGGACCATCTTCTCCCCCCGCTCCTCCAGGGCCACGGAAAGCCCCTCCTCCTGGGCGGGGAAGTAGCGGCGGAGGACCTCCAAGAGGTCCCGCTTGAGGCTTTCCACCATCCCCGGGGAAAGCCGCGCCCGGTCGTAGGCCAGCACGAGCTTGAGCCTTTCCTTGGCCTTCTCCTTGCTCCTCCTGCGCCACCACATCACCGACCCCCAAAGAGGCGCTTCAGCACCCCGAGAAGGCCCTGGGCGTCCTCGAGGGCGCGGAAGGGCACCTCCTCGCCCCGGAGGCGCCGCGCCGTGTCCATGTAGGCCTGGGCGGCGGGGCCCGTCCCCTTCAGGACCAAGGGCTCCCCCTGGTTGGTGGAGACGATCACCTGCTCGTCCTCGGGGATGATGCCGATGGGCTTCAGGCCCAGGATCTCCACCACGTCCTCCACGGAGAGCATGTCCCCCCGGGCCACCATCCTGGGGCGCAGGCGGTTGATGACGAGGAAGTTCTCCCGCACCTCCCGGGCCTCCAGGAGGCCGATGATCCGGTCGGCGTCGCGGACGCTACTGACCTCGGGGTTCACCACCACCAAGGCCCCCTCCGCCGGAGCGGCCGCCGTCTGGAAGCCCTTCTCTATGCCGGCGGGGGAGTCTATGAGCACCCGGTCAAAGCCCTCCTCCTCCAAGAGGGCCCGCACCACCTCCTTGAAGCGCTCGGGGTCCAGGGCCTCCTTGTCCTTCGTCTGGGAGGCGGGAAGGAGGAAGAGGTTCTCCACCCGCTTGTCCCGGATGAGGGCCTGCCGGAGCCTGGCCCGGCCCTCGAGGACGTCCACCAGGTCAAAGACCACCCGGCCCTCGAGGCCCATGACCACGTCCAGGTTGCGGAGGCCCACGTCCACGTCCACCACGGCCACCTTTTCCCCGAGCTTGGCCAAGGCGGCGCCGAGGTTGGCGGTGGTGGTGGTCTTCCCCACCCCGCCCTTGCCGGAAGTCACCACGATGGCTCGCGCCTTCACCGTACCTCCTCCAGGGTTTCCACCACGCGGTCCAGCTCCATCAGAAACTCCAAGACCCGCTTGCCCCTAGGCGTGAGGCTATATTCTACCCGAGGCGGCACCTCCGCGTAGGCCCGTCGGTCCACGAACCCCATGAGGTGGAGCTCCCTGAGCCTCTCGGCCAGGGTCCGGGGGGAGAGGCGGAGGACGGCCTCGAGGTCGGAGAACCGCGCCGACCCCTTGCCCAGGGCCCAGAGCACCTCCGAGGCCCCCCTCCGGGCCAGGACCTTCAGCACCTTGCGCGCGCCCTTGGAAAGGCCCATGCCCCGATGGTACCAAAACGCTTCCCTCCCTGAAAGCCACGCCCTTGTCCCCCAAGGCCCTCCCGGTATAGCCTTGGTGGGATGCGGGGCGAACCCAAGCCCGACTGGAAGGACTTCCTGGCCCTGGTGCTGGCCGCCTACAGCCTCCTCCTCCCTCCCCTCCTCGCCGTCCTCGGGGCCCTCCTCCTCTTCACCCTCCTCCTCGGCCTCCTGCGGTAAAACTAAGGCATGGAAGGCCTCTTTGAGTCCCTCCCCGAGGGGTACCGGGAGAAGCTCGGCCGGCCCGGGGAGTACCCCTTCACCCGGGGGATCTACCCCCGGATGTACCTGGAAAGGCTCTGGACCATGCGCCAGTACGCGGGCTTCTCCACCGCCGAGGAGTCCAACGCCCGCTACCGCTACCTCCTCTCCCAGGGCCAGACGGGGCTGTCCGTGGCCTTTGACCTCCCCACCCAGCTCGGCCTGGACCCCGACCACCCCATGAGCGTGGGGGAGGTGGGGCGGGTGGGGGTGTCCATCGCCACCCTGGAGGACATGCAGAAGCTCTTTGACGGCATCCCCCTGGACCAGGTCTCCACCAGCATGACCATCAACGCCCCGGCCATGATGCTCCTCGCCCTCTACCTCCTCGTGGCCGAGGCGCAGGGGGTGCCCTGGGACAAGGTCTCGGGGACGGTGCAGAACGACATCCTCAAGGAGTACTTCGCCCGCGGCACCTACATCTACCCGCCCGGCCCCTCCATGCGCCTCGTGACCGACATCTTTGAGTTCTGCGCCGCGCACGTCCCCCGGTGGAACACCATCAGCATCTCCGGCTACCACATCCGCGAGGCGGGGTCCACCGCCGCCCAGGAGATCGCCTTCACCCTGGCGGACGCCAAGGCCTACGTGCGGGCCGCCTTGGAGCGGGGCCTGGACGTGGACCGCTTCGCCCCGAGGCTTTCCTTCTTCTTCGCCGCCCACGGGGACATCTTTGAGGAGGCCGCCAAGTTCCGGGCGGCAAGGCGCCTTTGGGCAAGGATCATGCGGGAGGAGTTCGGGGCCAAGGACCCGAAAAGCTGGATGCTCCGCTTCCACACCCAGACCGGGGGCTCCACCCTCACGGCGCAGGAACCCCTCAACAACGTGGTGCGCACCGCCTACCAGGCCCTGGCGGCGGTGCTCGGGGGGACGCAGAGCCTCCACACCAACGCCTACGACGAGGCCCTGGGCCTGCCCACGGAGAAGAGCGCCCTCCTCGCCCTCCGCACCCAGCAGATCCTGGCCTACGAGAGCGGGGTCACCCGGGCCATAGACCCCCTAGGGGGGAGCTTCTACGTGGAGCACCTCACGGACAAGCTGGAACGGGAGGCGGAGCAGATTCTGCGGGAGATTGACGCCCTTGGGGGCGCGGTGGCCGCGGTGGAGGCGGGCTACTTCCAGAGGGCCCTCGAGGAGTCCGCCTGGCAGTTCCAGAAGGAGGTGGAGGAGGGCAAGAGGGTGATCGTGGGGGTGAACCGCTTCTTTGACCCCAATAGCCCCCTCAACGAACCCGTCCCCGTGCAGCGGATTGACCCCGAGCTCCACGAAAGGCGCAAGCGGGAGCTCGCCGCCTTCAAAGCCAATCGGGATGGGGAAAGCGTAAGGGTCGGCCTAGAGAGGCTAAGGGAGGCGGCAAGGGGCGAGGAGAACCTCTTCCCCTACGTGCTGGAGGCCTTCCGGCGCCGGGCCACCCTGGGGGAGGTCTGCGGGGTTCTTAGGGAGGAGTGGGGCGAGTACCAGCCCCCCCGGTGAGGAGGGCCATGGAAGGCGAAGCCGAGCTCTGGAACTTTTTGGAGAGGCACCTGAGGAGCATCTACGAGGGCGACTGGGCCACGTACGAGGCCACCACCCACGAGGAGCTTTCCCTCTACGAGTGGTTCGTGACCCCCCACCGCCTGGACGGCCTCCCCTTCCACCGCTTCATGGTGGAGAAGAACTGGGCCACGAGGGGCAGGGCCTACCGCCTGGACCTCCTGGAAAAGCGCCTTCAGCGCTATGGGGACGTGGCCATCTTCAGCTACACCCTCCTCCTCACCGTGGAGGAGGAGGCGGGCCTCCGCCACCGGGCGGTGAACGAGAGCCGGGTGGCGGTGCGCTTCCCCGAGGGGTGGAAGGTGGTGCACGTGCACAAGAGCCCGGCGGGGTGAAGGCCACCCCGCCGGGGCGCGGCGCCCGTGGGGCTTAGGCGCCCTCCTTCAGCCGCTCCACCACGGAGCGGTCCTCGAGGGTGGAGGTGTCCCCCTTGATCTCCTTCTCCCCGGCGGCGATCTGCCGGAGGAGGCGGCGCATGATCTTGCCCGAGCGGGTCTTGGGCAGGGCGTCGGTGAAGCGGATCTCGTCCGGGCGGGCGATGGGGCCGATGACCTTGGCCACGTGGGCCCTGAGCTCCTCCTTGAGGGCGTCCGAGGGGGTGTGCCCCTCCTTCAGGGTCACGAAGGCCACGATGGCCTCCCCCTTCACGGGATCGGGCCTGCCCACCACCGCCGCCTCGGCCACGGCGGGGTGGGCCACCAGGGCGGACTCGATCTCCATGGTGCCCAGGCGGTGCCCGGCCACGTTCAGAACGTCGTCCACCCGGCCCAGGATCATGTAGTACCCGTCCTTGTCCCGCTTGGCCCCGTCGCCGCTGAAGTAGACCCCGGGGTGCTGGCTGAAGTACTGCTGCAGGAAGCGCTCCGGGTCGCCCCAGACGGTGCGGAGCATGCTGGGCCAGGGACGGGTGATGCAGAGGTGGCCCCCCTCGTCGGGGTTCTCCACGGGGCGGTGCTCGCCGTCCAAAATCTCGGGCACCACGCCGAAGAAGGGCTTCCCCGCGTGCCCCGGCTTCATGGCGTGGGCCCCGGGGAGGGTGGTGATCATGATGCCGCCCGTCTCCGTCTGCCACCAGGTGTCCACGATGGGGCAGCGGCCCTTGCCGATCACGTGGTAGTACCAGAGCCAGGCCTCGGGGTTGATGGGCTCGCCCACGGTGCCGAGGAGCCTCAAGGAGTCCAGGCGGTGCTTGCCCGGCCAGCCCTCGCCCCACTTCATGAAGCTGCGGATGGCGGTGGGGGCGGTGTAGAAGACGGTCACCCCGTACTTGTCCACGATCCGCCAGAAGCGGTCGGGCTCGGGCCAGTTGGGGGCCCCCTCGTACATCACCGTGGTGGCCCCGTTCAAGAGGGGCCCGTAGACCACGTAGGAGTGCCCCGTGATCCAGCCCACGTCGGCGGTGCACCAGTAGACGTCCTCGTCCTTGAGGTCAAAGACCAGCTTGGTGGTGTAGTAGACGTAGGTCATGTAGCCGCCCGTGGTGTGCAACACCCCCTTGGGCTTCCCGGTGGAGCCGGAGGTGTAGAGGATGAAGAGGGGCTCCTCCGCCTCCATGGGTTCGGGATCGCACCGGTCGGGGGCGGCCTCCATGAGCTCGTGCCACCAGTGGTCCCGGCCCGGGGTCCAGGGCACCTCCTCCCCGGTGCGGCGCACCACCACCACGTGCTCCACGCTCGTGGCGTCCTTTAGGGCCTCGTCGGCGTTCTGCTTGAGGGGGACGATCCCGCCCCGGCGGAAGCCCCCGTCGGCGGTGATGAGGACCTTGGCCTCGGCGTCCTTGATCCGGTCCGCCAGCGCCCCGGCGGAGAAGCCGCCGAAGACCACGGAGTGGACGGCCCCGATCCGGGTGCAGGCGAGCATGGCGATGGCCGCCTCGGGGATCATGGGGAGGTAGATGGTGACCCTGTCGCCCTTCTTCACCCCCAGGCGCTTGAGGACGTTGGCGAACCTCTGCACCTCGCGCCAGAGGTCGTGGTAGGTGAGGACCCTCTCCTCCCCCGGCTCCCCCTCCCAAACGATGGCCGCCTTGTTGCGCCGCCAGGTCTTCACGTGCCGGTCCAGGGCGTTGTAGGAGAGGTTGGTCTTCCCCCCCACGAACCACTTGGGGTGGGGAAGGTCCCCTTCCAGGACCTTCCGCCAGGGTTCAAACCAGTGGAGCTCCGAGGCCACCCGTCCCCAGAACCCTTCGGGGTCACGGACGCTCTCCTCGTAGAGGCGCTGGTACTCCTCCTCGCTCTTGATGTGGGCCTGCTTGCGGAACTCCTCGCTGGGGTAAAAGACCCGCTCCTCCTTGAGCACCGACTCCAGCCTGTCCATGCCTCCCTCCTTATACCTTGAAGGGTAGGCGCAGGACGAGGCGCGGGTCAAGAAAGCGGGGTTTTCGCGCCATGCCCCAAAGAGGGCGTTTCTTGACCCGGCGCCCGAAGGGGTGGGAGGATAAGCTCAACCCATGGCGCGCAAGCGAGGGCTTTCCACCGTGCAGCAGGCCCTGCGCCTTCTGGCCTACCTGGCCGACCACCCGGAAGGGGTGGGGGCGAAGGAGGTGGCCCGCCTCCTGGGGAAGAGCCTCTCCTCCGCCTACGCCCTCCTCCACAGCCTGATGGAGGAGGGCTTCGTGGTGAAGGAGGAGGGGGGCTTCCGGCTCGCGCGGCAAAAGCCCGTCCCCTTGGAGCCCACGCCCTTGGAGGAGGCCTTGGAGGAGCTCTACCTGCGCACCCGGGAGCGGTGCTACCTCGCCCTCCTCACCCCCCAGGGGGTGCGGCTCAAGACCCGGGGGCGGCAGGGCCAGCTCCACCCCCTGGGGGAGACCCTGCCCCCGGAGTGGCACGCCCTGGCCCTGGGAAAGGTGCTCCTCGCCTTCGGGGACTTCCCCCTGCCCCCCCTCACTCCCAAGACCCCCTACACCCTCACCGACCCCCTGGCCCTGGAGGAGGAGCTGAAGCGCGTCCGGGCCTCGGGGCTTGCGGTGGAGATGGAGGAGTACGCCCTCGGGGTCTCCGGGGTGGCCGTCCCCCTCTTAAGCCCGGAGGGGCGCCTCCTCGGGGCCCTGGGGGTCAAGGTGCCCTCGCGCCGCTTCCCCTTCGCCTTTGGCCGCCTGGCCCGGGCCCTGGCCGAGGTGGCCCGGGTCTCCGCCCAGGTCCTGCCCGAGGAAGAGGCCCCCACCCCCCCGCCCGCCCTCCCCGAGCCGGTAAGGGTGGAGCGGATAGACCCCCCCGAGGCCCTCCGCCGCGCCGCCAACCTGCCCGACCCCCGGGCCGCCCACCGGGCGAGCCTCGAGGACCCCGAGGCCTTCTGGGAAGGCTTCGCCCGGGGTTTCGCCTGGGAAAGGCCCTGGAAGGCGGTCTTCCGCCGGGAGGACCGGACCTGGTTCGCGGGCGGCCTCACCAACGTGGCCCTAAACGCCCTGGACCGGCACCTCCCGGAAAAGGCCCAGCAGGTCGCCCTCCTCACCCTGGACGGAGAAGGGCGGCTCGGCAAGTGGACCTACAAGGAGGTCCGGGAGCTCTCAAGCAGGCTCGCCGGGCTCTTCCGGACCCTCGGGGTGGGGCGGGGGGACAGGGTGGCCCTCTACCTGCCCACGGGCCTCGAGGCCGCCCTCGCCGCCTTGGCCTGCGCCCGGATCGGGGCGGTGCACGCGGCCCTGCCCCTGGGCCTGGGCCCGGAGGCCCTGAGGCGGCGCCTCGAGGACCTGAGGCCCCGGCTCCTCGTGGCGGCGGACGCCTACTTCTACCGGGGCCAGCCCGTGCGGGTGCGGGAGGTGGTGGAGGCCGCAATCCAGGGCCTGGACCTCAAGGTCCTCTGGCACGTCCGGGGAAGCCCCGAGTTTCTGGAGCGGCTTTACGAGGCCCGGCCCGCCGAGCCCGAGCCCGTGCCCGCGGCCCACCCCCTCTTCCTCCTTCCCACCTCGGGCTCCACGGGGAAGCCCAAGGGCGTGGTCCACGGCCACGGGGGGTACATGGTGGGGGTCGCCTGGGCCCTCCGACACGTCTTTGACCTGAAGCCGGGAGAGGTGTTCCACACCACCGCCGACCTCTTCTGGATCGTGGGCCACTCCTTCGGCCTCTACGCCCCCTTGCTCCTCGGCGGCACCTCCCTCCTCGTGGAGGACCGGCCCGACCACCCGAGCCCCGGGGCCTTCTACGAGCGCCTGGCCCACCTCGGGGTGGACGTCCTCCTCACCTCCCCCGCGGTGCTCCGGACCCTGAGGCGCCACGGGGAGGCCCGGCCCACGGGCCTCCGCCTGGCGGCGAGCGTGGGCGAGGTGCTGAGCCCCGAGATCTGGCGCTGGACCCGGGAGCACCTGGCCTGGCCCGTGGACAACTGGTGGCAGACGGAGCTCGGGGCCCCCGCCCTGGCCACGCCCCCCGCCCTCCCGGCCAAGCCCGGCCACGTGGGCCTCCCCCTCCCCGGGGTGGAGGCCCGGGTGGTGGACGAGGAGGGGCGGCCCCTCCCTCCCGGGAGCAAGGGGCACCTGGTCCTCGGCGCCACGGGGCCCGCCCACATGGTGGACCTCCAGGGGGGGCGCTCCCCCTGGCGGGGAGGCCTCTACTGGACGGGGGACCTCGCGGAGATGGACGAGGAAGGGTACTTCCGCATCCTGGGCCGCACCGAGGAGGTCATCAAGGTGGGCGAGGCCCGGATCGGCCCCGCGGAGGTGGAGGCCGTCCTCCTCACCCACCCCCAGGTGGCGGAGGCGGCCGCGGTGGGGGTGCCGGGGGAGACGGGGGAGGAGATCGCCGTCTTCGTGGTGCCGCAGGCCCGGGAGTTCCCCGAGGAGCTCAAGCCCCTCCTGGCGGAAAAGCTCAAGGCCCACATCCTGCGGCACCTGGGCCCCGTCCCGCCGCCCAGGGTCTTCTTCCGGGAACGCCTTCCCCGGACCCGCTCGGGGAAGATCCTGAGGCGGCTCCTCAAGGCGGAGCTTCTCGGCCTAGACCCGGGGGACACCTCGGGACTGGAGGAGGACTATGGCGCTGGAAAAGCTCCTTAAGGTTCAGGAAAGGCTTTGGGCACCGGAGGACTTGCGGAAGAAGGCGAACCTCCAGGACTACGCGGCGGAGTACCGGAAAAGCCTCGAGGACCCTGAGGGCTTCTGGGGGGCTTGGGCGCGGCGCTTCCACTGGGAAAAGCCCTTTGAGAAGGTCCTTGAGTGGACCCTCCCGGAGCACCGCTGGTTCCTGGGCGGCACCACCAACGCCGTCTACAACGCCCTGGAGCGGAACGTGGAAAGGGGCCTAAGGAACAAGGTGGCCCTCCTCTACCTCGCCGAGGACGGCCGGGAGGAAAAGCTCACCTACGGGGAGCTTCTGGACCGGGTGCGCCGCCTGGCCACGGGGCTTAGGCGCCTCGGGGTGGGAAAGGGGGACCGGGTGGTGATCTACATGCCCCTCACCCTGGAAGGGGTCCTCGCCATGCTCGCCACCGCCTACATCGGCGCCATCCACAGCGTGGTCTACGCCGGGCTTGGGGTCTCGGCCCTGAGGGAGCGCATCCTGGACGCCCAGGCCAAGCTCCTCATCGCCGGGGACGTAAGCTTCCGGCGGGGAAAAGGGGTGGACCTCAGGAGCATCGCCGAGGAGGCCATCCGGGACCTTCCCCTAAAAGTGGTCTGGTTCCAGCGGGCGTACAAGGCGGAGCTTGCCGAAGGGCACTACGACTTCCACGAGCTCCTCTGGGGTAACCCCCCCGAGGCCCGGGCGGAGATGGTGGACGCCGAGCACCCCCTCTTCATCCTCTACACCTCGGGCTCCACGGGAAAGCCCAAGGGCGTGGTCCACGTCCACGGGGGGTACATGGTGGGCACCACCTACCACCTGCGCACCTTCTTTGACGTGAAGGACGAGGACGTCTTCTGGGCCACGAGCGACATCGGCTGGATCGTGGGCCACTCCTACATCGTCTACGCCCCTCTTCTTGAGGGGATCACCTCCGTCCTCCGGGAAGGGGCCCCCGACCACCCCGACCCCGGGGCCCTCTGGCAGGCGGTGGAGCGGTACCGGGTGAACGTGATGTTCACCGCCCCCACGGCGGTGCGCATGTTCATGAAGTACGGCCCCGAGTGGCCCAGGAAGTACGACCTCAGCTCCTTGCGCCTTCTGGCCGTGGCCGGAGAGCCCTTGAACCCCGAGGCCCTGAAGTGGGCCTACGAGCACCTGGTGGACGGGGGCAGGCGGGGCTTCGTGGCGGACAACTGGTGGCAGACGGAGCTCGGCGGCCCCACCCTGGGAACCCCCCTCGTCCTCCCCGCCAAGCCCGGCTTCGCCGGGGTGGCCCTCCCCGGGGTGGAGGCGGAGGTGGTGGACGAGGAGGGCAGGCCCGTCCCCCCGGGGCAGGGCGGCCTCCTCGTCCTCAAGCGGCCCTTCCCCCACATGATGCGCACCGTCTGGGGGAACCACGAGCGCTACCTCCGGTACTGGCAGGAGGTCCCGGGGGGCGTCTACGCCAGCGGGGACGTGGCGAGCAAGGACGAGGAGGGGTACTTCAGCGTCTTGGGCCGGGCGGACGACGTGCTGAACGTCGCGGGGCACCGCATCGGTACCGCCGACGTGGAAAGCGCCCTGGTCTCCCACCCCGCCGTGGCCGAGGCCGCGGTCATCGGCGTCCCCGACCCCCTGAAGGGGGAGGCCATCAAGGCCTTCGTGGTCCTTAGGCTTGGGCAAACCCCCTCGGAGGAGCTGAAGGAGGCCCTCGTCCAGCACGTGCGCCGGGAGCTCGGGCCCATCGCCACGCCGAGCGAGGTGGTCTTCCTGGACAAGCTCCCCAAGACCCGCTCGGGGAAGATCCTGAGGCGGCTCCTCAAGGCCCAGGCCCTGGGCAAGGACCCCGGGGACCTCTCCACCCTCGAGGAGTAGGCTCCGCCCTGTTGGGCTGCCTTTCCGGGGCCCCAGGCTGGCCCAAGCCAGCCTGGGGTGGCCTCACTTCTTCCGCTTCTTCTCCTGGCGCATGAGCCGCCGGCGCTCCGCCCGGGAGAGGCCCGGCTGGGGCGGAGGGGTGGCGCGCTTCCTTTCCACCCCGAAGACCTCGGAAGGCTCCGGCTTGGCCTCGGGCACGGGCACGTAGGGAGCCTCCCGCACGGGCCGCACGGGCTCCGCCTCCACCTTGAGGCGGAAGAGGAACTTGGCCACCTCGCTCTTGATGAAGGCCACCATCTCGTTGAAGAGGCGGGTGGCCTCAATCTTGTACTCCTGGAAGGGGTCCTTCTGGCCGTAGCCCCGCAGGAAGATCCCCTGCCTGAGGACGTCCAGGTTGTGCAGGTGCTCCTTCCAGGCGTTGTCCACCACGTTGAGGATGACGAAGCGCTCCACGGCCCGCATCAGGGGCGGGGAAAGCTCGGCCTCGCGGGCCTCGTAGGCCTTGAGGGCGGCCTCCACGAGCCTCTCCACCGCCTCCTCGGCCTTCAAGGCCCTAAGCTCCGCAAAGGGGAAGTCCTGAAGCTGGGGCGCGGTGTCCAGGAGGGTGGCCTTGAGGCCCTCGAGGTCCCAGTCCTCGGGGTGGACCTCGGGGTTCAGGAAGTTCTCCGCCAAAGAAGCCACCGTCTCCTCCACCATGCCGATGGCGGCCTCCTTCACCTCCTCGTCCTTGCCGAGGAGAATCAGGCGGCGCTGGGCGTAGATGACCTCCCGCTGGCGGCTTAAGACGTCGTCAAACTGGAGAAGCTGCTTGCGGATGGCGAAGTTCCGGTCCTCCACCCGCTTCTGGGCCCGCTCAATGGACCGGGTCACCATGGGGTGCTCAATGGGCTCGGAGTCGTCAAAGCCCATCCGGTCCAGCATGGCGATGACCCGGTCGGAGGCGAAGAGGCGCATGAGGTCGTCGTCAAAGGAGACGTAGAAGCGGCTTCCCCCGGGGTCCCCCTGGCGCCCGGCGCGGCCGCGGAGCTGGTTGTCTATGCGGCGGGACTCGTGCCGCTCGGTGCCGATGATGAAAAGCCCTCCCAGGGCCCGGACCCGCTCCTCGTCCTGCTTGCACTCCTCCCGGATCTCGCGGATCCTTTCCAGAAGCTCCTCCCGGATCCCGAGCTCCTGGGCGAGGGCCCTGGCCTCCTCCTCCTTCCCCGCCACCATCTTCTTGATGAAGAGCTCCACCTTCCACTCGTACCGGTCAAAGCCTTCCTTCTCCAGGAGGGCGGCGGCCAGGTACTCGGGGTTGCCCCCGAGCTTGATGTCCGTGCCCCGCCCCGCCATGTTGGTGGCGATGGTGACCGTCTTGCTCCGCCCCGCCTGGGCCACGATCTCCGCTTCCCTGGCGTGGTGCTTGGCGTTTAGGACCTGGTGGGGGATCCCCTGGCGGAGGACGGCGAGGGTGTGCACCGCCCGCTTCAGGCCCTCCCAGGCCGTCCTCAGGTTCCCCTTCGGCGGGATGAGCCCCTCAAAGGGGGCAAGGTCCTCGTCCTTGAGCTGGGCGGGCCTTTCCAAAAGCTTCCTGAGCCTCTCCCACTCCGGGCCCTGCTGCTTCTGGCTCGCCTTCTTGAAGAGCTCCAGGCGCATCTCCAGCCTGGGGAGGTAGAGCCTGGGCTCCTTGAGCATCTGGGAGAGCCTTTCCGACTTCTCAATGCTGATGGTGCCCACGAGGACGGGCTGGCCCCGCTCGTACTTCTCGGCGATCTCCTCCACCACGGCGTAGAACTTCCCCTTCTCCGTGCGGTAGACCACGTCGGGGAAGTCCTTGCGGATCACCGGGCGGTTGGTGGGCACCACCACCACGTCCATCCCGTAGATCTCCTGGAACTCCTTCTCCTCGGTCTTGGCGGTGCCCGTCATCCCCGCCCGCTTCTCGTAGAGGCGGAAGAAGTTCTGGTAGGTGATGGTGGCCAGGGTCTGGTTCTCCCGCTCAATCCGGACCCCCTCCTTGGCCTCAATGGCCTGGTGGAGGCCCTCCCCGTAGCGGCGGCCCGGCATGAGGCGGCCCGTGAACTCGTCCACGATGATGACCTGGCCGTCCTGGACGATGTAGTCCCGGTCCCGGTGGTAGAGCTCCTTCGCCCGGATGGCCTGGATGAGCATGTGGGCGAGCTCCATGTTCTCCGGACTGAAGAGGCCCTCAATGCCGAGGAGCTTCTCCGCCTTGGCGATGCCCTGGAGGGTGAGGTGGACGGAGCGGTTCTTCTCCTCAACGGTGTAGTCCCCCGTGGGCTCCTTGCGCACCCCGGGCTCGGCGGGCAGGCCCCTTTCCAGCTTCTTGGCGATCTCCGCCATCTTGTAGTAGAGGTCGGTGGCCTTCTCCGCGGGGCCAGAGATGATGAGGGGGGTGCGGGCCTCGTCAATGAGGATGGAGTCCACCTCGTCAATGATGGCGTAGTGGAGGGGGTGGTCGTGGCGGAGGACGAGCTGGTCGGGGCTTATGGCCATGTTGTCCCGCAGGTAGTCAAAGCCGAGCTCGGAGTTGGTCACGTAGGTGACGTCGGCGAGGTAGGCCTTGCGGCGCTCCGCCGGGGTGGAGGCGTGCTGGATCACCCCCACGGAGAGGCCCAGGCCCCGGTAGACGGGCCCCATCCACTCGGCGTCGCGGCGGGCCAGGTAGTCGTTCACCGTGACCACGTGGACGCCCTTGCCCGTGAGGGCGTTCAAGGCCACGGCCAGGGTGGCCACCAGGGTCTTACCCTCGCCCGTCTTCATCTCGGCGATCTTGCCCTCGTGGAGGACGGCCCCGCCGATGAGCTGGACGTCAAAGTGGCGCATGCCCAGGTAGCGCTTGGCGGACTCCCGGGTGAGGGCGAAGGCCATGGGGAGAAGCTCGTCCAGGGAAGCCCCCTTCTCGTGCTTCTCCTTGAGCTCCCGGTAGGCGGCGGCGAGGTCGGGGAGCTTCTCCACCTCGGCCTCGAGGCGGTTCACCGGCTCCACCACCTGCTTGTAGTAGCGGGCGATCTCCCGCTCGTTGTTGTCAAAGAGCCTGCGCAAAAGACCTAGCATCCTAAAAGGGATTGTACCCCTTCGGGATGAGAAACCCCTTTATACCACCCCATGCTGGCTTGCGCCAGCATGGGGCCCCGGTAAAGGGACCTCGTGCCCCAATCTCGGACCCTTCAGGGGGAAAACGGGGAGAAAGAGCCTCAGGCCTCCTCCAAGGGCCAGTAGGCCGTGGCCCCCAAGGAGAGGGGGCTTGGGGGGAAGCCCCTTTGGTGGCGGCGCCAGGCGGCGAGGGCGATCATGGCCCCGTTGTCCTGGGAAAGGCCCCGGGGAGGAAAATGCACCTCCAGGCCCGCCTCCTTGAAGCGCTCCTGGAGCGCCCGGTTCGCCGCCACCCCCCCGGCCACGAGGAGGACCCGGTGGCCCGTGTCCTTCGCCGCCTTCAGGACCACCTCGGCGAGGTGAGCGATGGCCGCCTCCTGAAAGCCCTTGGCGAGGGCGGCCTTGGGAAGGCCCTTCTCCACCAGGTGGAGGGCCTTGGTCTTGAGCCCGGAGAAGCTGAAGTCGTACCCCTCCTGTCCCCTTAAGGGCACGGGGAAGGGAATGGCTTCCTCCGCCTCCTCGGCCAGGCGCTCCACCTCGGGCCCCCCGGGAAAGCCGAGGCCCAAAAGCCTCGCCACCTTGTCAAAGGCCTCCCCGGCGGCGTCGTCCCGGGTGGCCCCGAGGAGGCGGTAGCGGCCGAGGTCTAAGACCTCGTAGAGGTGGGTGTGCCCCCCCGAGGCCACCAGGGCGAGGAAGGGGGGGGGTAGCCCTTCAGGCCAGGCGGCCGCGATGTGGCCCTCCAGGTGGTGGACGGCGTAGAAGGGCCGGTCCAGGGCGAAGGCCATCCCCTTGGCGAAGGTGTACCCCACGAGGAGGGCCCCGATGAGCCCGGGGCCCCGGGTGGCGGCCACGAGGTCTAAGTCCTTAGGCCTAAGGCCCGCCTCGGCCAGGGCCCTCTCCACGAGGAGGGGGAGGGCCTTTAAGTGCTCGCGGCTTGCGAGCTCCGGCACCACGCCGCCAAAGGCCTCGTGCAGGCGCACCTGGCTCGCCACCAGGTTCACCACCACCTTTCCGTCCCGCACGAGGCCCACCCCGGTGTCGTCGCAGGAGGTGTCAATCCCCAAGACCCACACCGCCCTCACTCTAGCAGGGGTAGCCTTAGGGCAGGGTGCTCTGGCTCCTCCTTCCCGTCCTCCTTCTGGTCTACCTCCTCTACCGGAGGCGGGCCCCTAGGGCGAGGCCCTGGGCCGGGGTGTGGCTTTGGAAGAGGGGGCGGGCGAGGCGCTTCCGGCCACGGCTTGACCTGAGGCTCCTCCTCCTCCTCCTGGGGGCGGCCCTCATGGTCCTCGCCCTCGAGGACCCCCCCCTCGCCCCAAGCCCTTTGGTCCTGGTGGTGGACGCCTCGGCCAGCATGGCCGCAAGGGAAGGAAAGGGAACCCGGCTGGACCTCGCCAAGGAGAGGGTCCTCCCCCTTTTGGAAAGGTCTCCGGAAGCGGTCTTGGTGCGGGCCGGGGAGAGGCCCGAGGCCTTCGGCCCCGCCCCCGGGATCGCCCTAAAGGAGAGGCTCCTCGCCCTGGAGGCCAAGGACCGGAAAGGGGACCTGGAGGCGGCCATCGCCTTGGGGAGGAGGCTCCTTAAGGCCCCGGTGGTGGTGGCCACGGACGGCCCCCCGCCCCCCGGGGTGGAGGGGTACGTGGGCGTGGGAAGCCCCAGGGAGAACCTGGGGATCGTGGCGGTGGCGGCGGGGTTCCTGGCCCTGGGGAACGGCGCAGGCCGCCCCCTTCCGGCCCAGGTGGAGGTGGGGGGGAAGACCTTCCGGGTAGAGGTCCCCCCCCGGGGCTACGCCCGCCTTCAGGGCCTCCCCAAAGCCTTCTCCGCCCGGCTCCTAGGGGAAGACGCCCTTCCCCTGGACGACGAGGCCGCCTTCGGCCTAAGGCGCCTCGGGGTGGACTACCCGAGGCTTCCCGCCCTGGAGAGGCTTTTCCGCCTCCTGGACGCCCTCCCTGGAAGCGAGGTCCGGGTGCGCCTCGCCGTCCCCCAAGGCGCCCCCGAAGGCCCCACCCTCTACCTCGCCCCCACGGGGGGAGCCCCCCTTCCCGTCCTCCTCACCGCCCCCCACCCCCTCCTGGAGGGGGTGGCCCTCCTTGGGGAGAGGCTCCCCCCGCCCCCGCCCCCCAAAGGCCCCTGGCGGCCCCTGGCCGAGGGGGAAGGAGGGGTGGGGCTCCTCTACGCCGCCGAGGGTGGCCTCTACCTTCCGCCTCTCGTGGCCATCCAGGACCGCCCCTTCTTCCCCCTCCTCGTCTACAACTTCCTCAAGCCCTACCGGGAGGCGCGCACCGGCCTCCTCGCCCCCGAGGAGACCCTCCTCCCCACCCCCGAGGCGGGCTTCCTCCCCCGGGAACGGGGGGGCGGGGGACGGCTTTTCGCCCTCCTCGCCGCCCTGGTCCTCCTCCTCGAGGCCTTGCGCTTCGGCAGGAGGGCATAATGGGGCCATGCGCTTCCGCCCCTTCACCGAGGAAGACCTGGACCGGCTCAACCGGCTAGCGGGAAAGAGGCCCGTAAGCCTCGGCGCCCTCCGCTTCTTCGCCCGCACGGGCCACTCCTTTCTCGCCGAGGAGGGGGAGGAGCCCATGGGCTTCGCCCTGGCCCAGGCGGTGTGGCAAGGGGAGGCCACCACGGTCCTCGTCACCCGGATTGAGGGGAGGAGCGTGGAGGCCCTAAGGGGCCTCCTCCGGGCGGTGGTGAAGAGCGCCTACGACGCCGGGGTCTACGAGGTGGCCCTCCACCTGGACCCGGAGCGCAAGGAGCTGGAGGAGGCCCTGAAGGCGGAGGGCTTCGCCCTCGGCCCCCTGGTCCTCGCGGTCCGGGTCCTGGGAAGCCGGGGAGCGCGGGGCGAGACCCGGGGCGTCCTAGAATAGGAGGGGTATGAACCGCGTGCTCATCGGTATCCGGGGGGAGCCCACCCCCGAGGGGATGGAGCGGATCCTAAAGGCCCTGAAGCGCCTGGAGGGGGTGGCCGAGGTCCAGGCCACGGGGCCCGCCCAGGTCCTCGTGGCCTACGACCCCCAAAGCCTCACCGTCATGGACCTGATCCGCACCATCCGGGAAGAGGGCTTCCTGGCGGGGATGCTCTAGGGGGCGAGCTTCACGGCGGTGCCGCTCGCCGTCACCATGAGCATGGAGTTCCCCGAACCCAGGACCTCGTAGTCCAGGTCCACGCCCACCACCGCGTCCGCCCCCAGGCGGCGGGCGGCCTCGGCCATCTCGGCGAGGGCGGTCTCCCGCGCCCGGCGGAGCTCCGCCTCGTACGCCCCGCTACGCCCTCCCACGATGTCCCGGATCTGGGCCAGGAGGTCCCTCAGGACGTTGGCCCCCACGATGGCCTCCCCGAAGACGATGCCCAGGTACCGCTCTATCCGCCTTCCCTCTATCTCGTGGGTCGTGGTGAGGATCATGCCCCCATAATAAGGGGGTGCTGCCCGAGCCGCTTCGGGGCTATTCCAGCTACCGGGAGTGGCTGGAGGCGGAGGAGGAGTTCAAGGGGCGGGTGGTCTTCGCCCGCCTCCTCCCCAAGGCCCCCCCGAGGCCCGCGCCCTACGAGGGGGCCTTCGCCGGGGTCCTCCGGGCCCTCGGCCTCACGCCCTACCTCCACCAGCAAAGGGCCCTAAAGCGGGTGGAGGCGGGGGCCAACGTGGTCCTCGCCTACCCCACCGCCGCCGGGAAAAGCCTGGTCTACCAGGCCCCGGTGCTCCAGGCCGCCCTCGAGGGGGCCACGAGCCTCCTCCTCTTCCCCACCAAGGCCCTGGCCCACGACCAGCTCCGCCGCCTCCGGGCCATGGCCCAGGTCCTGGGGGTGGAGGGCGTCTTCCCCTACGACGGGGACACCCCCTCCGCCACGCGGCGGCAGGCCCGGGAGCGGGGCCTCGTCCTCCTCTCCAACCCCGACATGCTCCACTACGGCCTCCTGCCCCGCCACCCGGACTGGGCCCCCTTCCTCGCCCGGCTCCGCTACGTGGTGCTGGACGAGCTCCACGCCTACCGGGGGGTGTTCGGCACCCACGTGGCCCTGATCCTGAGGCGCCTCCTCCGCCTGGCCCGGCACTACGGGGCCTCCCCCCAGGTCCTCGCCGCAAGCGCCACCATCGCCAACGCCCGGGAGCACGCGGAAGCCCTCACGGGCCTCCCCTTTGAGGAGCTCAAAGCCCAGGTGGCCCGGACGGAGCGGGAGCTCCTCGTCCTCCTCCCCAAGCCCTTGGACCGGAGGGGGGAGCGCAGGCGGAGCCCCCTCCTCGAGGCGGCCTACCTGGCCCGGCGCCTGGCGGAAGCGGGGCTCAAGGGGCTCGTCTTCGCCGGGGCCCGCAAGTCGGCGGAGCTCATCGCCCGCTACGCCGCCCACCCCCTGGTGCGGCCTTACCGGGCGGGGTACACGGCCCGGGAGCGCCGCCGCCTGGAGGCGGACCTCAAGGAGGGGCGGGTGCGGGTCCTGGTCTCCACCAGCGCCCTGGAGCTCGGGGTGGACATCGGGGAGCTGGACGCCGTGGTCCTGGTGGGCTACCCGGGCTCCACCGCCGCCTTCTGGCAGCGGGCGGGCCGGGCGGGCCGGGGGGAGCGGCGGGCCCTCTTGGTCTACATCCCCCGGGAGGACCCCATGGACGAGTACTTCCTCCACCGCCCCGCCCTCCTCCTGGAAAGCCCCCCCGAGGAGGCGGTGGCGGACCCGCAAAACCCCGTCCTCTGCCCCCTGCACCTCCACGCGGCGGCCCGGGAAAAGCCCCTGTTGGCGGAGGAGCTCCTCTGCCCCGAGGCCCGGGCCACCTTAAAGGAGCGGAACGGGCGGTTCTTCACCCCGAAGCGCAACCCCCACCGGGAGATCACCCTGAGGGGCCTCGGCGCCACCTTCACCCTGCGGGGCCCGGACGGGGAGGTGTTGGGCTACCTGGACGAGCGGCAGGCCTACTGGGAGGCCCACCCCGGGGCCATCTACCTGCACCAGGGGGAGAGCTACCTGGTGCGGAACGTGGACCTGGCCCGGCGCGAGGTCTGGCTCCTTCCCGCCCTGGAGGACTACTACACCGAGCCCCGGGCGGAGACGGACCTCGAGGTCCTCTCCGGGGAGGAGGTGGGCCCCGGGGTGTGGGTGGGCCGGGTGGTCCTGAGGGAAAGGGTGGTGGGGTACGTGAAGAAGCGCTTCTACACGGGGAGCGTCCTGGAGGAGGTGCCCCTGGAGATGCCGGAGGTCTCCTTTCCCACGGAGGCGCTCTGGTTCCACCCCCCCGAGGCCGTCCCCGCCTTCCAGATCCCCGGCGGGATCCACGCCCTGGAGCACGCCATGATCGGCCTCTTGCCCCTCTTCGTCCTGGCGGAGCGGCAGGACGTGGGCGGGATCTCCTACCCCTTCTACCCCAGGCCCCTTCCCTCCCCGGGCGGGCCCACGGTCTTCATCTACGACGGCTACCCCGGGGGGGTGGGGTACGCCCGCCGGGCGGCCCGGCGCTTCCCCGAGTGGCTCAAGGCCACCCTGGACCTCCTCCGCTCCTGCCCCTGCGAGGAGGGCTGCCCCCGGTGCGTCCTCTCCCCCAAGTGCGGCAACGGCAACCAGTACCTGGACAAAAAGGCGGCCCTGGCCCTCGCCTTGGCCTTGGCCCACCCCTTAGACTGAGAAGCATGAGCCCCGTGGAGGAAAGCCCGGAGGAGTTCCTGGCCCGCTTCGCCGCCCACCGGGTGGAGGTGAGGCTCTACCCCGAGCCCTGGGGGAGCCCCCTCCTCGAGGTCCAGACCCCGGCGGGGTTCGTCTACGCCATGGACCGGGGCGCGCCCCCGGCCCCGGTGGGGGAAGCGCGGGTCCTCTTCCACGGCCTCGCCAGAAAGGTCGCCCGGGCCCAGGGGAAGGAGGGCGTCTTCCGGGAGGGGGCGGCCTACCGCCTCGTGGGCACGGCGCGCCCTCTGGAAAAGGGGTTTTACCTCCTTTTGGCCCGGGGGCTTCCCGTGGTGGTCCACTGGGAAGGCCCCATGCCCGAGGAGGCCGAGGTCCTCCTCTGGCCCCCCCTGATGCTCTTCCGGGAGTGAGCGTGCGCTGCGCCTGCGGCCAGAAGAACCCCCCCGAGGCCCGGTACTGCCTGGCCTGCGGCCAGCTCCTCGGGGCGAAGCTTCCCCGGGAGACCCGGTTCGTGAGCGTGGTCTTCTTTGACCTGGCGAACTCCACCGAGGCCTTCCGCCAGGGGCTTTCCCCGGCCTACCGGCGCCTAAGGGAGGCCCTCGAGGAGGCCGCAGGCCGGGCCCGGGCCCGGGGGGGGTTCGTCCACCGCTTCCTGGGGGACGGGGTCCTGGTCTTCTTCGGGGCCCCGAGGAGCCAGGGCCTCGAGCCCTGGCGGGCCCTGGCCGCCGCCTGGGACATGGTCCGGCACTCCCCCTTCCCCGCCCGGGCCGGGGTGGCGAGCGGGGAGGCCCTCTGGGGGCCCTTGGGCAGCGGGTACGCCGGGGAGCCCACCCTCCTCGGCCCCCCGGTGAACCTGGCCGAGCGCCTCTCCAAGCTCGCCGCCCCCGGGGAGGTCCTCACCGAGGCCACCACCCTGCGCCTCGCCCCCGGGGCGGAGGGGGCGCTTCTGGGAAGCCGGGAGGTCAAGGGGATGGGCCAGGTGCCCGTCTACCGCCTGGTCCGGCTCGCCCTGGACCTCCCGCCCCACCGCAGGCCCCTCCTCCAGACCCTGGAGGCGCGCCTTCTTACGGAAAGGCGCCTGGTGGTCCACGGGCCCGCGGGAAGCGGGAAGAGCTTCCTCCTCGAGGTCTTCCGCGAGAGGCGGGCCCGGGGCCTTCCCTTCCCCACGGTGCGGCTTCAGCGCATGGGGCCCGAGATGCCCCTCCGGGCCACCCTCTACCGGGCGGTGACCGAGGCCTTCGGCGCCCCGGAGGCCCTCCTCCGGAACCTCCCCGGGGACCTGGCTGAGGCCCTGGCCTACAGCCTCGGCCTCGCCCCCAGGCCCCCGTGGGAGAAGCGCGCGCTGGACGAGGCCATCCTCGCCGCCTGGCGGGAGGCCCTAATGGGGCTAAAGACGCCCCTTCTCCTCCTTCTCCAGGACCTCCACTACCCGGACCGCACCCTGGAGCGCTTCCTGGAGCGGATGCCGGAAAACCTCCTGGTGCTCGCGGAAAGCCGCAGGCCCCTCTTCCCCGCCCGCCTCGGGCTGGAGGGCCTCGAGGCCCCGCCCCTCCTCGCCCTCCAGCCCGCCCTAGACGCCCTCCCCGTCCCCGAGCGCACCGCCCTCCTCGCCATGGGGGTCCTGGGGGAGGTGCCCCCCGAGGTGGTGGAGGCCATCGCCGGGCCCTTCTCCCGGGAACGGCTCGTGGCGGAGGAACTTCTGGTCCACGGGCGCGTCCCGCCCCCCCTCGCCGAGGCCGCGCGGCGCCTCGTCCCCGAGGAGGAGCGAACCCAGTGGCACCGGCTCGCCGCCAGGCTTCTCGCCGCCCAAGGGCGCCTGGAGGAGGCCGCCCACCACCTGGCCGAGGCGGGCGAGGCCCGGGAGGCCGCCCACCTCCTCCGCGTCCAGGCCCAGGCCCTGTGGCGGGAGGGCCACCCCGACCGGGCCCTCCCCCTCTACCAAAAGGCGGAGGGGCTCGCCCCGCCCGGCTGGCGGGCCTCCTTGGCCGCGGAGGCCCAGGACGCCCTCGCCTCCCTGGGCCGGGCGGAAGAAGCGGCCTCGGGGCCGAGGCGGGAGGATGCTGCGCTTGCCCGCTACCGCGAGCTCCGCGCCCGCCCCGAGGCGGGGGCCCTCCTCGCCCTCCTCCCCGCCCTCAAGCCTTACCCCCTGGAGCAGGCCGAGGCCCGGCTCCTCCTCGCGGGCCTCCTCTGGCGGGCCTTCCGGCCCCAGGAGGCCCTGGCGGTCCTCGCCGAGCCCCCCCACCCCGGGCTTCCCCCGGACCCCGTCCTGGAGCACCGGAGCCTCAAGGCGGGCCTCCTCATGGACCTGGGGCGGCACGCGGAGGCCGAGCCCCTCCTCGAGGGCCCCCTCCCCGAGGGCCTCGAGGCCCGGGCCCGCTTCGGCGCCGCCCGCCTCCGCCTCCTCCTGGAAACGGGGAGGCTGGCCCAGGCCCTGGAGGAGGGGGAAGGGCTTTACGCCAAGACCCCCCACCCCTGGATGGCCGCCGCCCTCCTCGGCGCCTGGACCCTAAAGGACCGCTTCCCCGAGGCCCTCTTCCGGGAGGCCCTGGCCCACCCGGACGGCCGGGGCCTCGCCCTCCTGGCCCTGGCCCACCGCCGCTGGCGGCGGGGGGAGGACCCGGTGCCCCTCTTCAAGGAGGTCCTTAAGGAGGCCCGGCGCCTGCCCAATCCTTACCTCCACCACCTCGCCCTCTCCTCCCTGGCCCTCTACCTCTGGCCCAAAGCGCCGCGGAAGGTCCAGGCCCTCTCCCAGCACCTCCTCTACCACACCCACAAAACGGGCTTCCTCGTCCACCTGGAGGTGGCCCGCCTCCTCCGGGCCCAGCTCCTCCTGGAGACGGGGGAGCGGGTGGACCACCTTTTGGGCTTCGCCCCCTCCCTCCCCCTCACCCGCGCCTGGAAGGCCGCCCTCCAGGGCCAGGAAGCCGCCGAGGACCTGGAGGGGTACGGTATCCTGGGGAGGTGGGTCAGGAGGCTTTGGCGTAGGGGGGCGGCATGGACGCGGGCCAGGCGGTGGAGCTGATCAAGTCCCGCCTCTCCTTGCGGGAGGTGGTCTCCCGCTACGTGGCCCTGAAGCCGGCGGGCCGCGGCCGCTGGAAGGGCCTCTGCCCCTTCCACCAGGAGAAGACCCCCTCTTTCTACGTGGACGAGGAGAAGGGCCTCTTCTACTGCTTCGGGTGCAAGGCCGGGGGCGACCTCTTCGCCTTCGTCCAAAGGGCGGAGGGGCTGGACTTCCCCGAGGCCCTGGAAAGGCTCGCGGAGGAGGCGGGGGTGGAGCTTCCCCGGCGGAAGGCCCCGGAAAGGCGCCGGGAGCTCCTCGAGGTCCTGGCCCTGGCCCAGACCTACTTCCTGGAGCACCTCCACGCCCACCCCGAGGCCCTGGCCTACCTGAGGAAGCGGGGCCTCACGGAGGAGAGCGTGGCCCGCTTCGGCCTGGGCTACGCCCCGCCCAAGGGGGACGGGCTCGTGGCCTTCCTCGCCCGGCACGGGGTGGCCCCGGAGGAGGGCGTGCGGGCCGGGGTGCTGGCGGAGCGGCAGGGGCGCTTCGTGGACCGCCTCCGCCACCGCATCACCTTCCCCATCAAGGACGCCTTCGGGCGCGTCGTGGCCTTCACCGGGAGGGCCCTGGGGGAGGACGGGCCCAAGTACCTGAACACCCCCGAAACCCCCCTTTTCCGCAAGCAGGAGGTCCTCTTCGCCTACCCCGAGGCCCGGCCCGCCTTGAGGGAGGGCCGGGCCATCGTGGTGGAGGGGCTCTTTGACGCCATCGCCCTCCACCAGCTGGGCTTCCCGGAGACGGTGGCCGTGCTGGGCTCGGGCCTCTCCGAGGGACAGGCCCTCCTCCTCAAGAAGGCGGGGGTCCTGGAGGTCTACCTGGCCTTTGACGCCGACGAGGCCGGGCAGAAGGCCACCTTGCAGAGCCTGAACCTGGAGCTCGCCCCCAGGTTCCTCTTCTACGCCGTCCGCCTCCCCGCCAAGGACCCGGGGGAGCTCCTCCTCCACCCCGAGGGAAGGGCCCTCTTCCAGAAGGCCCTGGAGGAGGCCCTCCCCGAGGTGGCCTTCCGCTTTGAGGAGGCGAGCCGGGGGCTGGACCTCTCCCGGCCCGAGCACAAGCGGAAGGTCCTCGAGGCCCTCACCCCGAGGATGCTCACCCCGGAGCCCTTTGATCCCGTGGCCGAGCGGCTCAAGGCCCTGGTGGTGGAGCGCCTGGGCCTTTCCCCCAAGAGCCTCGAGGACTACCTGGCGAGCCTTAGGACCCGGGGGCGGCCCGCCCCTCCCCCACCGCCCCCACCCCCCATCCCCGGCAACAAGACCCTCCTTCTGGAGCTGGACGCCATCGCCCTCCTCCTCTCCGCCCCGGAGGAGCGCTTCCTGGAGCTTGTGGACTACGTGGAGACCCAGGTCTGGCCCCCGGAGGGTTCCTTCCTCGGGGAGTTCCTGGCCCTGGCCCGGAAGGAGCCCCGGCGGGACCACCTCCGCCGCACCCTAAGCCAGCGGGAGGAAGGAGGAAGGCTCTTTGAGCGCCTGCTCCTCGCGCCCCGGGGGGAGGATCCCAGGCTCCAGGAGAAGCTGGACCACACCCTGGCCCGCCTGCGGGAAGCCTACCTCCAGGAGCGGCTCGCCAAGGTCAAGGCGGCCCTCGCCCAAAACCCCGACCCCCCCACCCTGGAGCGCCTCCTTAAGGAGTACCAGGAGATCCGGGTGGCCATAGAGGCGGAGCGCCGCCTCTACAAGCGGCGCCCCCCTCCTTCGGGCTGGTCCACCTAGAGCCGTTCCGTGGCCTCGGCCATGGCCCTAAGCCTCGCCCCGTGCTCCGGGGAAAGCTCCCCCGGGAGGAGCCGCCAGGCCCAGTTCCCCGAGGGCCTTCCCGGGTAGTTCATCCGGGCCTCGCTGCCCAGGGCCAGGACGTCCTGCACCGGGTAGACGGCGAGCCGGGCCACGGACTTCATCCCCAGGTGCATCAGGGCCCAGGGCACCTCCTCCTCTTCCCGGAAGGTGATCCCCCAGTCCGCCAGGTACCGCGCCATGAAGGCCTTCTCGTGGGGGGTGGCCGTGCGGTACCAGCCCAGGGTGGTGTCGTTGTCGTGGGTGCCGGTGTAGACCACCACCCGGCCGTGGGCAGGGTAGTTGTGGGGGAGGAAGGGGTTTTCCATCCCGTCGTCAAAGGCGAACTGCAGGACCTTCATCCCGGGAAGGCCGAAGCGGTCGCGCAGGGCCTCCACCTCGGGGGTGATGACCCCCAGGTCCTCGGCGAGGACGGGGACCTCGCCGAAGACCTCCTGGATCTTCTGGAAGAGCTTCTCCCCCGGGGCCTTGACCCAGCGCCCCTCCACCGCCGTGGGGCAGCTTGCGGGGATCTCCCAGTAGGCCTCAAAGCCGCGGAAGTGGTCTATGCGCACCAGGTGGAAGAGCTCCAGGGCCTTCTCCAGACGGCGGATCCAGAAGGAGAACCCCTCCCGCTCCAAAACGTCCCAGCGGTAAAGGGGGTTGCCCCAGCGCTGGCCCGTCTCCGAGAAGTAGTCGGGGGGCACCCCCGCCACCACCGTGGGGCGGCCCTCCTCGTCCAGGTGAAACCACTCGGGGTGGGCCCAGACCTCGGCGGAGTCCTCGGCCACGAAGATGGGCATGTCCCCGATGATCCGGATGCCCAACGCCTCGGCCTCCGCCTTCAAGGCCCCCCACTGGCGGAAGAAGAGCCACTGGGTGAAGGCGTGGAAGGCCACCTCCTCGGCCAAGGCGCTTTTCGCCTCCCTAAGGGCCTTCTCTTCCCGCTTCCGCAGGGGAAGGGGCCACCGGTTCCAGGGAAGCCCCCCGTGCGCCCCCTTCAGGGCCATGAAGAGGGCGTAGTCCTCGAGCCACCAGGCCTCCCTCTCCCGGAAGGCGGCGAAGGCCTCCCGCTCCTCCGGGGAGGCCTTTTCCTTGAAGCCCCGGAAGGCCTCCTTCAGGGCGGGCCACTTCCAGGCGTAGAGGAGGCCGTAGTCCACCCGGCCTTGGGGGAAGCCGGGGTCCTCCAGGCGCACGTAGCCCCTTTCCGCGAGGGGCCTCAGGTCTATGAGGTAGGGGTTTCCGGCGAAGGCGCTGAAGGACTGGTAGGGGGAGTCGCCATAGCCCGTGGGGCCCAAGGGGAGGACCTGCCAGTACCGCCCCCCTGCCTCCTTGAGGAAGCGGAGGAAGTCCCGGGCCTCCTGGCCCAGGACGCCGACGCCGTAGGGGCCGGGGAGGCTCGTGGGGTGGAGAAGCAGACCGAAAGCGCGGGGAAGCTCCATGGCCCCAGTATACCCCCGGGGCTTGGAAGAGTTTCCAGGGCGAAGCGGTTTCGGGGCCCCCGCGCGGGCTTGGGCCAGCGCGGGGCACTCAGCCCACCTTGTTCCCCTTCTCGTCGTAGGTGTAAAACCCCCGGCCCGCCTTGCGGCCCAAAAGCCCCGCCTGCACCATGCGGCGGAGGAGGGGCGAAGGCCGGTACTTGTCGTCCCCAAAGCCCCGGTGGAGGACCTCCATGATGGCGAGGCAGGTGTCCAGGCCGATGAAGTCGGCGAGCTCCAAGGGCCCCATGGGGTGGTTCATCCCCAGGCGCATGATGCCGTCAATGGCCTCCTTGGTGGCCACCCCCTCGCGGAGGGCCTCTATGGCCTCGTTGATCATGGGCATGAGGAGGCGGTTGGAGATGAAGCCGGGGTAGTCCTGGACCTCGAGGGGGGTCTTCCCCATGCGCCTCGCCACCTCCACCACCACGTCCCGGGTTGCCTCGGAGGTGAGCTCCCCCCGGATCACCTCCACGAGCTGCATGAGGGGCACGGGGTTGAAGAAGTGCATGCCGATGAAGCGCTCCGGCCGCCCCGAGTAGCGGGCGAGGGCGGTGATGGGGATGGAGCTGGTGTTGCTCGCGAGGATGGCCTCGGGCTTGGCCAGGGCCCCCAGGCGCTCAAAGAGCCTCCGCTTCTCCCCCTCGTCCTCCACGATGGCCTCCACGATGAGGTCGGCGTCTTTGAGGTCCTCGAGGCTTAGGCTCGTCCGGATCCGCCCCAGGGCCTCATCGTGGGCCTCCTGGGTGATCTTTCCCTTCTCCAGGAACTTGCCCAAAGAGCGCCTTATGGCGGCGAGGCCCCTTTCCAGGAAGCTTTCCGCCACGTCCACGAGGACCACCTCGTAGCCTGCGCTTGCCGCCACCTGGGCGATGCCGCTTCCCATCTGCCCCGCGCCCACCACGCCGATCCGCTTGACCTCCATGGCGTTCACCCCGGCCCATTCTACGCCCTGAGGTTCACCAGGAGGACCCCGAGGAGGGCGAGTCCCCCGCCCAGGAGGGAGAGGGGGGAGGGCACCTCCCCCAGCCACAGGTAGGCGATGAGGACGGCCAAGGGGGGCGAGAGGTAGAGGAAGGAGGAGAGGCGGGAAGCCGGGGTGCGGGAGAGGGCGTAGGTCCAGGTGAGGTAGGCCAAAGCCCCGGGGAAGACCCCGAGGTAAAACGCGGAGAGGAGGGCGGGCCTCGGCGCCGTCCTAATGGCCTCGGGAAGCCCCGGGAGGAAGACGAAAAGGGGCAGGGTGCCGAGAAGCAGGGTGTAGACGGTCATCTCCTCGCTTCCATAACGGCCGAAGAGGGGCTTTTGCAGGACGAAGTAGAAGGAGGTGGAGAGAGCGGCGAGGAGGATCAAAAAGGCCCCGGGGCTGAGGCGCACCCCCCCACCCTCCCCCAGGGCCAGAACCAAAGCCCCAAAGAAGGCCAGGGCGAAGCCAAAAACCCCAAGAGGCCTCAGCCTCTCCCCCAGGAGGAAGTAGGAAAGAAGGGCGGTGAATACGGGCCCCGTGGCGATGAGGAGGCTCGCCGCCCCCGCGCTCACCGTGAGCTCCCCGTAGACCAGGGCGGTGTGGTAGACGGTGATGCCCAAGAACCCGAGGAGGAAAAGGCGGGGAAGGTCCTCCCGCCTCGGAGGAGGAAGCCCCCTCAAGAGGGCGTAGAGGAGGAGGAGGGCCCCCGCCACCAGGAAGCGGAGGAGGACGAGGTGGCCGGGCTCTAGGCCCTCAAGCCCCGCGCGGATCGCGGCGAAGGCGCTGGCCCAGAAGAGGAGGGTGAGGAGGGCCGCGCCTAAGGCCCTAGGCTCCATGGGGAAGGACCAGGTAGTAAAGCCCCTTCTCCAGGAAGCCCCGCTCCAAAAGGGCGTTCACCTCCCGGGACGTGACCCTTTGGACCCTGGCCTTCACCTCCTCCAAGGAGAGGTAGCGCCCGGTGTAGAGGTACTCCATCCCCAGGTGGAAAAGCCGCTGCATGGGGGTTTCCCCGGCGAAGACGAGGCCCGTGGCGAGGGGGGTCTTGGCCCGTTCCACCTCCTCCTCTCCCACCCCCTCCCGCCCGAGGCGGTCAAGCTCCTCCTGGAGGACGGCCAGGACCTCCCCCTTCCGGGCGGGGTCCGCCTGGACGTAGGCGTGGAAGGTCCCGGCCCGGTCGGCCTCCTCGAGGCCGAAGGAGGCCACCTCGGCGAGGCCTTTGTCCACCAGGGCGAAGTGGAGCCGGCCCGAGCCCTCCTCCCCCAGGAGGTGGGCGAGGACCTGGCCGGGGAAGCGGGCCTCCTCCTGGTAGGCGACCCCCGGGAAGAGGGCCACCAGGTAGAGGGCCCGGGCCTTCTCGTAGGGGCGCTCCTCCACCCCGAAGGCAGGCGTTAAGGGCGGGTAGGCCCTTTCCGCCTCGCCCTCGGGCCAGGCCTCGGTGAGGCGCTCGGCCTCGGCGAGGAGGCGGTCAAAGTCCACCCGCCCTGTGGCGGCGAGGACCATGTTCTTGGGCAGGTAGCGCCTCCGGTGGTAGGCCGCCATCCCTTCCCGGGTGAGGGCGGTGATGCTCTCCCGCGTCCCCAGGACGCTATTCCCCAAGGGGTGCCCCTGGAAGAAGCGGGCGCGGGCCCACTCGTAGGCCATGAAGCCCGGGCGGTCCTGGTAGCGGGCGATCTCCTCCAGGATCACCAGCTTCTCCGTCTGGAAGTCCTCCTCCCGGAGGGCGGGGCGGAGGAGCTTGGCGAAGAGGCCGAGGAGGTCGTAGGCGAACTCGGGGAGGACCGCCCCGTAGTAGACGGTGGCCTCCTCGGAGGTGAAGGCGTTGTACTGGGCCCCCATCCGGTCAAAGGCCCGGTTCACGGCGAGGGCGTCCATGTCCTCGGGGCCCTTGAAGACCATGTGCTCCAGGAAGTGGCTCACCCCGCTCTCCTCCTTGGTCTCGTCCCGGGCCCCCGTCTTCACGAAGTAGCCCAGGGCCACGCTCCGCGCCCCCGGAACCACCTCGGCGATGACCCGAAGGCCGTTCCTCAGCTCGGCTTCCCTAAACATCCTCCACCTCCCCCAAAAGCCCCACCCAGGGGTCCCGGTAGGGGTGGGCCCTGAGGAAAGCGTTCACCGCCTCGAGGCTCGTCCCCTCAATGGCGGCCTCAATCTCGGAAAGGGAGCGCACCCTCCCCAGCATGTAGAGGTCCCGGGCCATGGAGGCGGCGCGGCTCCTGATGGACTCGTCCGCCATCACCAGGGCGGTCTTCAAGCCCACCTTGGCCCGGGAAAGCTCCTCCTCCGTCACCCCCTCGGCCAGGCGCTCCACCTCGGCGCGAAGCACCTCCAGGGTCTCCCCCGCCCGCTCCTTGGTGGTCCCGGCGTAGGCCATGAGGAGGCCCTGGCCCTTGACCCCGGCGGGGAAGGCGCTCACGGCGTAGACCAGGCCCCGCTTCTCCCGCACCTCGGTGAAGAGGCGGCTAGACATCCCCCCGGAGAGGACCTCCAGGGCGAGCCTCGCGGCGTAGAAGCCCGGGTCCTCGGGGCCCACGTCGGGGTAGGCGAGGCCGATCTGCACCTGGGCCGTGGGCCTCCTGAGGACGAAGCGGTGGGGCTCGGAAAGCTCCGGGGCGGGGTAAAGGGCCTCCTCCCCCTCCCAGGCGAGGAAGGGCTCGAGGGCGGCGCGAAGCCTCTCCCAGGAAACCCCTCCCGCCACGGCGAGGATGGCCCCTTTGGGGGTGTAGCGCCTCCGGTAGTCCGCCTTCAGGGCCTCGGCCCTCGCCCCCTTGAGGCCCTCCTCCCGGCCCAAGGGCTCGCGCCCGTGGGGGGAGCGGAAGACCTTTCGGCGAAGCTCAGAAAGGAGCTTCCTTGCGGGCTGGTCCTCCAGGGAGAGGAGGGCCTGGAGGGCCACGGACCGGACCGCCTCCAGGCCCTCCTCGGGGAGGCGGGGCCTCGTGAGGAGGAGGGCGTAGAGGCGGAAGACCTCGTCCAGGACCTCGGGGAGGAAGGCGGCGGCGAAGGCGGTGTACTCCAGGCCCGCCCCGCTACTCCGCCGCACCCCGAGGGCGTCCAGGGCCTGGGCCAGGGCCCTCGCGTCCAGGTCCCCCGCCCCCTTCCAGAGCCACCCCTCGAGGAGGGCGGCCGCCCCCTCCATCCCCTCGGGGTCGTTCACCGCCCCGGCGGGGACCAGAAGCTGGAAGGCAACCCCGGGGAAGTCCCGCTCCTCCAGGGCCACCACCAGGCCGTTGGGTAGGCGCTCCACGCGGCTCACAGGCCTAAGGGTATCATGGAAGGCGTGACGCAAGAGGAGCTCAAGGCCAGGCTCCTCAAGCCCCTTCTCCGGGAGCTCCAGGACGGGGCCAGGGACCGGGTGGTGGTGGGGGGCCTCGAGGCCTTGGTGCAGAACCTCGCCCGCCCCTTCCCCAAGCTCCTGGAGCTCTTCCGGGGCTACGGGGAAAAGCCCCAGGAAGAGCGGAAGCGGGTCTTGCAGGAGGCCCTCCGCCTCCTGGAGGGCCAAGGCCCCTCCCCAAAGGGCCAGGCCCAGGCCTCCTCCAGGAGGCTCGCCCCTTCCGATCCCGCCCACCTCCTCGCCCCCCCGCAAAGCCGGAGGAAGCTTGCCGAGCTCGGCCTGCGCACGGTGCGGGACGTCCTCCACCACTACCCCCGCCGCTACGAGGACCGCCGGGCCCTCCCCGGGGCGCGCTACCTGGAGGAGGGGCAGAAGGCCACCCTGGCCGTGAAGGTCCTCGCCAAGGAGCTCGTCAAGACCCCCAGGAAGGGGATGCAGCTCGTCCAGGTGAAGGCCCAGGACGCCTGGGGGTGGCGCATCACCCTGGTCTGGTTCAACCAGCCCTGGGTCCTCTCCCAGATTGAGGAGGGGGCCACCCTCATCGTCACCGGGAGGGTGGGGCGGCGAAACGGCCTCCAGCTCTACGTGGAGCACTTTGAGGACGAGGGCACCGAGTCGCTTTCCACCGGGCGGATCGTCCCCATCTACCCCGCCAAGGAGGGGGTAAGCCAGGCCTTCCTCCGCCGCACCGTCCACAGGGCCCTGGAGCTCGCCCTCCCCCTCCCCGACCCCCTGGAGGCCTACCGGGAGGACCTGGGCCTCATGCCCTACGCCGAGGCCCTGAAGGCCATCCACTTCCCCGAGGACGAGGAGGCCCTGAAGCGGGCCCTCCTCCGCCTCAAGTTTGACGAGTACCTCCTCCTGGAGCTCAAGGCCCTCCTGGAGGCGGGAGGAATGGTCCTCGGCCGGAGCTTCCGGGTGGAGGAGGCCTGGGTGGAGGCCTTCAAAAAGGCCCTCCCCTTCCCCCTCACCCGGGCCCAGGAACGGGTCATGGGGGAGATCGCCAAGGACATGCAAAGCCCCCGCCAGATGGCCCGCCTCCTCCAGGGGGACGTGGGCTCGGGGAAGACGGTGGTGGCGGCCTTCGCCCTCTTCCTCGCGGCCAAGAACGGGGCCCAGGGGGCCCTCATGGCCCCCACGGAGATCCTGGCCCGGCAGCACTACCAGAACCTCACCCGCTACCTCTTCCCCTTGGGGATCAGGGTGGAGCTCCTCCTGGGCTCCATGACGGCCAAGGAGAAGGAGGCCGCCATGGCCCGGCTCCTCTCGGGGGAGGCCCAGGTGGCCGTGGGCACCCACGCCCTCATCCAGGAGGGGGTGGGCTTCAGGGACCTGGGCCTCGCCGTGGTGGACGAGGAGCACCGCTTCGGGGTCCTGCAGCGCCGGGCCCTCCTCAAGCTGGCCAAGGCGCCGCCGGACGTCCTCGTCATGTCCGCCACCCCCATCCCCCGCTCCCTGGCCTTAACCCTCTACGGGGACCTCGAGGTGAGCGTCCTGGACGAGATGCCCCCAGGACGCGTCCCGGTGAAGACCAAGGTCCTCCCCCACCGCCTCCGCCTCCAGGCCTACGCCTTCGCCCGGGAGGAGGTGAGAAAGGGCCACCAGGTCTTCGTGGTGGCCCCGGCCATTGAGGAGAGCGAGGAGCTGGACCTAAAGGCGGCCACCACCCTCTACGAGGAGCTTAAAGGCCTCCTCCCTGGGGTGCGCCTGGCCCTCCTCCACGGGAGGATGCCCGCCCGGGAGAAGGACGAGGTGATGGAGGCCTTCCGGCGCGGGGACTACGACCTTTTGGTCTCCACCACGGTGGTGGAGGTGGGGGTGGACATCCCCAAGGCCACCCTCATCATCGTGGAGAACGCCGAGCGCTTCGGCCTCGCCCAGCTCCACCAGCTAAGGGGCCGGGTGGGCCGGGGGGGGCTTGAGGGCTACGCCGTCTTCATCGCGGGGGAGGCGGGCCAGAAGACCCTGAAGCGCCTCAAGATCCTGGAGGAGTCCACGGACGGCTTTTACATCGCCGAGATGGACCTGAAGCTCAGGGGCCCTGGGGAGCTTCGCGGCACGCGGCAGTCAGGCTACCCCGAGCTCAAGCTCGGCGACCTCGCCGAGGACACGGGGATCATTGAGAAGGCCCGGGCTTTGGCCAAGGCCATCGTGGACAAGGACCCCACCCTGGACCTCCCCGAGCACCGGGCCCTCAAGGAGGAGCTCAGGGCCCAGGCGGAGCGGGTGGGGTTCCGGGAAGTGATCTGATGCGGGCCCTCCCCCACCCCCACCTCCCCGCCTTCTTCTCCGAGGGCGGGGCCCTAAGGGCCAAGGCCCTCCAGGACTACCTCCTCTCCCTAAGGGAGGTCTACGTCCGCTACGCCCCCCTCCCCCCGGTGCGCCTCTTCGTCCTCTCGGAAAAGGACTGGCGGGCGAGGCTCCCCTACCCCTACGGCCTCCCCTTCCAGCACGCGGGGCCGGAGGGGCTTTCCGTCTACGCCCCCCTCACCTACCCGGAAAGGCTCCTCCACCGCCTGCGGGAGGTCCTCCTCCCCCTGGGGCCGCCCCCGGGGGAGATCCCGGCCTTCTTAGACCTCAACCTGGGCCACGAGTACGCCCACGCCGTCCAGGTGGCCTGGAGGCTCCGCACCGGGGCCCGGTGGCTGGACGAGTTCGTGGCCAACTACCTCTTCCTCCTGGGGCTGCGAAGGGCCCGGCCGGACCTCGCGGAAGGGCTCCTCGCCTGGAGCGAGCACCTCGCCCGGCTCGCCCCGGAGAAAAGGCGGCTTTCCGACTACGAGCGGCGCCGGGGGGGCCTCGAGGGGGCCTTGTGGTTCCAGGCCCGGTTCACCCTGATGGCCCAGGCCCTTTGGGAGAAGGACGGCGACGGGCTCCTCCTGGCCCTCCTGGAGGCGGCCCCCCTGGACCGGAAGCGGGGGCACCGCCTCCTCGTGGAGCGCTACCCGGAGCTCAGGGAGTGGTTCCGGGGCTTCGGCCTCAAGGCCGCACCCGGGGGGGCGTCCTCCCCTCGGCAAGCGCCCTAAGCCAGTCCAGGAAGCTCACCTCCCCCACCTTCAGGGTGTAAAGCTCGGGCCGGGGGAGGATGCAGTGCTGGCTCCCCGGGGCGAGGTAGTAGGTGTAGTTGGCCTCCGAGGCCGGGAAACCCACCGCCCGCTCGGCCGCCACGGCCCACTCCCGGGCCGTGGCCTCGCTGGGGGCGGCCTCCTTCTTCATGAGGGCGTAGAAGTAGATCTGGGTCCCGTCCAGGAGGGTGGTGTACTGGGCGAGGACCGCCTTGGGGTAGGCCTGGGCCAAGGCGCGGTAGATCTCCGAGACCTTGGGCGGGGAGGAGAGGCCGGGAAGCTCGGGGAGGCGCGGGTTCCAGGCGGTAAAGCCCGGGAAGTCCTCCGTGACCACCCCCACCCCGGCGTCGCCGCAGACCGCGATCTGGGCGTTTTTGTAGGTGGCGAGGATCTTGTCCGCCCAAAGCACCGCCCCGTAGGCCCCGGCGCTGCACCCCGTGACGAAGACCCGCTCCGGGTTCGTGTGGTTGCGGAAGACGTACTCCAGGGCCGCCTGGGCGTTCCTGGCGGTCGTGTAAGGATTTATGTGTAAGGGCCCGTGTTTAATAGGGGGGCACACCTTAGCACGAGGAGGTGCCCCGTGGACCAGGATACCTTGCGGATCTTGCTGAGGGAAGCGGTGCGGGAGACAGTAGCCGAGGTTCTGCAGACGGTTCTGGAGCT